>Ga0307515_10006742_pt1 | contig 22864 bp, 19 predicted proteins | sample 17_EM_MG_FD_194513 | JGI IMG/M metagenome (GOLD analysis project Ga0307515, IMG submission 194513) | Populus trichocarpa ectomycorrhiza microbial communities from riparian zone in the Pacific Northwest, United States - 17_EM | ecosystem: Host-associated > Plants > Roots > Unclassified | place... | reverse complement strand
CCCGCCCCCCCCCCGCGGACACCGTCGTTGACAAAGATTTCGAGGACGGTAGCGGCGTCTTCTTGAGGGGCTGCCATTTTGTACGCAGGAGTAATAATGGTAGGGTGGTGGTGGGGCGTTGTGGAAGTTTGGGGTTTGTAGTGAGACGCGTGGCGAGGATGGGCGCGTGGCGTGCGTGAGGTTGGAAGAAGGTGCGGCTTAGAAACACGTGTGAACGGGTGAAACTTGGCATACGTCATACTTCCGTTCGGCATTTCTGTCTCGCCGTGCGCCCGACATCAACAGAAATGGCGGCAGGGAAAATTGAAAATGAATCACATGAAGCTTAATTCCGGCATCTTGATCCTTCATGTTGCGTTATTAAAAAAACCAACCATCTGCTCCAGACCACATTCCCCAAACGTGTCAACGTCAACATCTTCATCGGAACAGTCCTTCGCCCGCATCAAGTTTCCCGTTTACTCTACATTCCGCTATAATTTTAGGTGGATCAGTTCGATTGTTTGTTGCTGTCTTCGCATGAAGTGTAGAATGTTGGGTCCACATCCTTTATCTTCATTAGTGCGTGCATGAGGTGCAATTCTCACGGCTATCGCGGACGTATTAGGAGTGCGTCGGAATGTTACTAACATCATGCTTCGGAAAAGGTAGCCAATATCGGCGGTATGAAGTGTATGTTTTTTTGCTGCAATTCTCACGGCTATCACGAACGTATTCGGAGTACCATGGAATGTAGCCAACATTATGCTTCGGAAGCATTAGCGATAAACGGGTGAGGTGAAGGTTATCAAATTTTCACTGCTGTTAGCAAAAACGTATTCGGATTACTTGGAATGTTACTACACTACGTTTTGGAAGAGGTAGCCAAAAACGGGATATTCCTGGATGCGATGAACTATTTCGCTTCTCACTGCTACTCAAGTGACAAACACATCGTTCACCTAAACCTGAGTCGGGTTCAAACCCCCAAAACCGTAGGAAGCAGATAGCACAGTAAAGAACAAAATTCTGGGTCGGAAATCGGGTATAAAACACATCTCTCCCACCTCCCGTCTCTCGACTCCATCACATCAATTCTCTCAATCATTGTCACACATCCACAACTACTTCGATTTCCCTTGCCCTCTCTCCTCTAGGGAGGGCTAAGAGCCACTTCTTCTCCTTCTCCATCTCCTTCCAACTCCTCCCTCTATTTCGATGAGACAGTTCTATAGACTGCTATTGCTACATACATCTTTCGTACCTATCAATTCATTTCTCTATCCTACTCATCTGGTCCGTTCTACACATATTACAATACAATCTCCTCCACTTTACCGGATTTCTTCGTTGAAACGCATATTATACATCACCACTGAGTACTCAGAATACGAGAGGAAGATCAACTACCCACGGCGATGAAACTCATAGATGACTGGATGGACCCATGGGACTAAGATAATCGTCAATCGGACACTCTTTTGCATTGCGGACGCCTTCGCACTGGATTCACGTTCGAAAGACTTAATCACCAGTACATCGAGAACCTGCGTTTCAATTCCAATATCTACAAGATACTCTTCTAGAAACAGTAGAATCAAGGTAATTCACAGCCCTGCGCACTAACTTCGCCGAAGCTAATACTCCTATTGATGGCTGCCCCAGCTTCTCCTCTAGCACCTGCTCAGACTCCACCCCTCGCCGTCGCATCGTTGGGTGCAAGACCATAGTCGTTTTGCAATAGTAAGTTTTATTGAATAACTTCCCATACATCATGCGATACTGGATTCCTAAACCAACATCGAGACCATGCCTACGAACATGGGTATCGTGAATCGGACCTTGCGAATCTGTGCGGGTATGCCTCCTCCTTTCTCTCAACAATCGGTTTATTACTGACCTGCTAAGAGCAGAAAGTGTGTATGAGACACTAGCCCATGAATTCTACCACATTGCCTGCTATGTCTTTCCCAGCTTCAAATTCTTAGACATATCTTGCGAACACTCGAACCTACTAACTCTGGTCGTGTCCTGTGGAAATTATTCTACCTTGTGGACACCATTTTACATCCCCCAAATGAATAAGGTGACCCACAGCCCTGTTTCCTACTAGCATCACAGAAACTAATAGAGACTCCTACAGATGGCTATCCCACACGTCTCCGTCGCACTCCACCGCAACCCATCCAAATCACTGCGGTGGATCCGCAACCCAGACCAATGTCCGTGTATCATGCGCTACCGAATCCCAAAATCGACTCCGGTGGCCCAGATAAATATGGGCGTAATGTCACAGCAACAGGTCATGGACGTGGCTGGATTATACAACCCCGAAAACCACAAACAAGATTCAATGGCATCAACTCCAGGAATCGACGCCAACAGTCATTCGGTCCATTCAAGAATTGCCGCCACTCCAGAACGCCGAGTATGAGGACAGTGACGATGACAATTTAACGGCTACATCATCCCCGTATACGTCAAAACGGTGGTGTGCTGCGAATTCAACACGCCATCAGTAGCTCCGGGATGTGAATGGAAGATTGGTAGCCCGAGACTATACGGGCATCTTCGATTGGGACCCAAATACCACCCCGACGGAGACAGCAAGAGAAGGAGGATCTTTTTGGAATCAGACGAGACACATACATCCACTTCAACTAGCGCGAATGTCGTTTATCAATTCTATCCCTGCCACAATTACTCCAAAGGACATAACAGCCACATATTGTGTGTCCATCGTCAATGGCAAAGAGAACCGAGTCTGGAAGTCCGTATGGAACATTGCAATGGAGCATAATATCATCTAGCTTGAAGGAGAGGGAAAAGCTCGTCCGGAAGCGCATAATCCGACTGCAACGCCTTCTAAAGCACGAGGAAGGAAGGAAGACAAACATCGCAGAACCAAGCCACGGAGTGACAGCTCGACACGCTAAACTACCACTTATCAACGGTAGCGATCGGTTGCAATTAGACTATTTCTTCGTGGGGTGGAGGCTGTAGAGTATCGCCATTTGACACGACTTAGACTGTGACGAAAAGTTATCAGATACACGAAGAGATGTAGAAGCTGAACGATCCCAGCGCCCACCCAGACGAATATCAAAAGGAATTCAGACGGATATATACAGCAATCGAAAAATAGAAAAAGAAGTATCCGAATGGCGCTCTCCAAGACAAAGTAACATGTCTCGTGAATCATAATACATTCTCTCATCACAATCACCACAACTCTATTATGCCTTCTTCTAGTTTAACTTCTACATCTACCTCCTCTGACAAAGAAGAGTGTCCAATCTGGAGAACGAGGAGACGGCAACACTACCTTGCGGCCACCACTTTTGTTTCGATTGCATATTCTAGGATGTCGCCCGCAATTAGCTTTCTCCAAGGACAGAAGCTCGGTGCTCATTATGTCGCGGACCGTATCAAAGCGCAGAATCGAAACGCGGTCATGTCAACTTGGCCGTCATCATTGCAGCTGGCCAGGTGGCACTTCCTGGGGAACATTGAACAACTCCATATACGTTCCGGGGATAAACTGGCACTGATAGCCGTGGGTCGAGGATACGAGAAAGAAAATTGCGCATGTTGTGGTGGAAAGTTAGAGATAGAAAGTGGAAAACTCCCTGGTTACTCCTTGGACGTCACGGGTCATATCTTCCAACTGCGTTCGAAGGACCTCGTCGGTTTCCATCCTTGTTGGGCTTTGCTTGGCTTCCTCCAACACCGTAGGATTATCCGCGGCCAAAATCGGTTGAAGCAGCTGCGCGACAGGCCACTCCATTGGGAACTGCCGTTGCTGACTTCTCAGGCACGTATGAAAACTGGCTCCCTCTCAGCAACTTTGACTACTTGGAGTGGACCCGGAGGCAGTGGGTCGAAATGTTCTTGAAAAAGTGTTCTAGCGAGGTTCGTGAGGCGCGCAAGGGGAGAAAAGGAAGCAAGCGACCAGCAACAGACGGACAGGAGTATCCAGTTATAGCCAGAAATTTAAACATGAATTACATGATGTGCAGAAAACCCAAAATCTCACATTTTAATTTCTTTGGATCTGCGGAGTGTGGAGTGCGGAGTCGCATCCGTCAATGTTGGCGGACGCGTCTCCTTGACCGGAACAACCTCCCGCAGTGTGGGCACCTCCTCTCGTCGTTATCGGAGTCCACTGGATTGGTTACATGCCTGTAGGAGTCTCGTCGAGGTCAATTAATTTATCCCTGGAATGTATGTGGGTTGATAACTGCCCCGCCAAGAAGAGCCACCTGGTGAATTACGATAAGGCCGGACAAATTAACTTGTTCATGTGTCGATTCTGCGCTTTGGTATGGGCCCCGAACACAATGCATATCTCCGAGATTAATGGACCCTGGACCGGAGGAATCTGGCCCGTTGTAGTGATGTTTCCAATTACTTTACCCCCAGGACGTTCAGAACGCTTATTGAAAGTGACGCATTCTAATACAATTACAAGTCCGATTGGTTCCAATACTATTCCACCCAAACGTGGATCCCAGTACGGGAAATATGATTCTGGATCCCTTCGCTGTCCTAGGAAGCCAATTCCGTGCCACATCCTGAGCACTCAAACTGCACTCCTCGCATACCGTAGTTTGTTTTTTCCTTTTTTTCTTTTTGTATCTGTCTTTTGTTAGTTTGTTGGGTATCTGGTAACAGCTACTCCGAACCAATCCGCCAGAGTCCCCGCAAAATCTAGACTTTCCTCTTGGCCCAAGCTCAACCTCCTTCTGTTACCTCCCAATTCTCACCTGTGTAGATTCTCTGGTACCCTTGAGAGGATGCACGACGACTTTGAGATTCTCAACCCAACCAAACGTACACAATCCGAGTTCAACGCAATCATGCTAAATGGATGTTGCACAACCTCGGCGCATCATACGAAACGAATGGTAAGTTATAGGTTCTGTGCTACTTAAATGTAAGGAATCCGAACATTGACAGTGTACAGAGAAGTCAGTACATACCTACCTACGGTGGAATACCGATGTAGGATCATAATTGCTGTGGCCAGCTACGAAGCCTCGTCTCAGTAGCCCTTTCAGAGTGTCAACGATCTTTCGCATACAATGCGCATATGCCGAGGCTAGGATGGCATTATGGCCGGCTTGGGAGCGTTGTCTCGGTAATCCTTGCATTGTGTCGGCCTTCTGTTCAGGGCGTGGTAGTGATCGGAAGGTATTACGGCTTTCCACGGATTCAGACTTCGCCGATACAGCAAATTCGGAACGTTTGGAGAGCATTCTTGGGAATTCCTAACCTTATCGATTTACTCCACAAAAGCCCCTACTGGATCTACCTCCCCTACAATGGCTTTGGAGCACTCTAAAAGATTCACCATAAGGAGTAAACCGTTGATGGCAATGATTATATATCCACCCATCGAAAGGATGCCGCACGCCCAAGTCTGGACAGGCCCTTGGGAATTCCGGGCTCAGAACCTGCACATGCTTGACAACTACGACTGGCACCATAGGGTTTGTTGGGGGTAACTCAACTCACTGACAGGGTTGTGGAATGCCGTTTCACCAAGTTGCCAAAGCAAACCCTCCAGATTGCCTTTCTCCTTCTATGGCGCCCTCGCCAATCCTTTCGAGGGATTGCCCGATAGTCACGATCCTGCACCGGCAACTCCCTTGGTCGTGGCTGGAGACCCTACTCAAGCCGGCTTGTAGAATTCTGTTCCTACTGGGATTTCAAAGTGCCTACCGCGAAATGTCGAGATTGATACTCACGTTTATAAAAGACCCGCACGCCCGAGAATCCGCGGTAGGATGACGACCATGAAGGCCTTGCCTCAGCAGCCCTTTCGTTTAGTGTACAACAATGCATTAATGGCAAATTGCTGGGTTCACCCTTGTGCCCATCTGATTGCACACCACGCCAACTCTTGGGTGGTTGGAAGCAGTCCCATTCAACGAACTGATCTAGATGATATCACCGGAGTTGTCAGAACCACATCCGGAGTCTTTGTTTCATCGACATCGTCCTCCAGCGAACCGGCGCATCATATATCTCTTCGGAGCTATGCAGTCACTCAAAACGCTTTCCAGGATAACACCGATCTTCGGGAATAGGCGTTTTTCAACAAACCGAAGTTCTACCACCGGCAAATATGGCCGCATGAGATCAGTGAATCTGATGACAATGAGGAGGGAGAAAAGCTCGTCTTGAACAGCAGGGGTACGGCAACTCGAGGGGTTGACACCCCAGTGACTGATGGATTCGAACATCTAGATGCCGCAGCCTTCTCCTCCAAGGAAACGTTGGAGAATGCCCCTGCCGACCTTTCTGATGGAGGCGCAGTCCAGGATCCTCCGAAGTTTATAGCAGCCTGAACATCTAGACCTTCGGGGGAGATGGTGTATCGCAAAGCCATCGTAATATCAGTTCCGAGACAAATACCCGTGATTGATAGTCCAACTCCTTCTTGCGACTTAGGATCCATTCTCCGCAAACGTAAGGAATCCAAGAACTGACAGTATACAAGGAAACATAATTTACTAACGGTAGATAACTGACGTAGGGTCATGATTACTGCACTCATACCGGACGAGAAGCTAATTAACGACGATGTTCGAACGCTGCAACGACTCATATCGTGCCTGCAAAGAAAGGTCAATCAAAAAGCCACCAACTCCGAAAAACCTGCGCCAAGTCCTCCGGCAAAGACAATGCCCACATTAAGTCCTTCAGCAAACAGTCTCCCGGCTCATCCTACAGCACCAGTCAATCATACCTAAAAGTGCGTCTCGGGTCCAGCACACCTACTGTTCCAAGCTCAACTGCTTCGCGGCCACGGAGAGATTCCACCGCTCGGAGTAGGAGTAACAAAGCCTTGTCTCGGTAGCCCTTTCAAAGTGTCAACGATCTTCTCGCATCCACTAGGCATACGCAGAGGCTAGGATGGACTGTTGCGGACAGACCGCCACCCTTGTTCCCCCCGCAACCAATCGGAGTTTTTCATGCGCCACCACCCTCACCCCAATTACATGTATGTGTACAGTGCGGCAAAATGTACACCACAATTCAGGGGAGGAGGACACATACAGCCAGGCACGGTTGTCCGCCTGGTACCAAGTGGCAACACCTTTGAAATGGGTGATATTTTTCGGCTAGGTTGTTTTGGGGGGTTTGTTTTAATTTGTACTCAAATGGTTAGATGTGGAATATTCACCTCGTCCTGGGTATCGGAGTTCTCTAGAATGACCTAGAGAAACATGAGCGGGAGAAGGGGTTGCACATCTCCTTAAATTGCAACGACAACGTCTACAGTACCTACCGGCCGGCAAATCCATTCCCTGAGTATGTCTGGGATGATGGAATCTACCGCGATATCCCGGAGGACGATGTCGATGGCAACGAAGGTTCCGAATGTGGTTATGACAACTCTGGCGATATCGACTAGATCAATCGTTGATTGGGACTACTTCCAACACCTTAGAGTCGGCAATCGGGTCACGCAGTGAAGTGAACTTGGCGAACCTTATCGCAGATGGGCAGGGCACACTTCCTGGCGGGAGTGCCAATAACCCTGTATACATCTCGGCGATAACCAACCTCGGACGGACTCCTATGGCCATATAAACAATCCAGTGGACTGTGGTGATGATGAGAGATGTCCACGCTCTGGAAGTTTATTTAGATCGAGCAATGACAAGAGTGACAATTCTTGCGACTTTGAGGACGCAGAAGGAAAAGCACCAATCAGCCTGAAATAGACAGTTCTCCCTCAAACAGTTTGCCAAACGAATGGGGCAACCAAATTTCAGTCTACTCAACAAGTTGATGAAGGGGTGAGTGGCCAGGTTTCTGGAAAAAAAGCATCGCGGAATCTTCCGCGGACAGAATAGACTGAAGCAATTGTGCGATGGACTCCTTCACTTGCTTCCCTTTCTCCCCTTCTTTCGCGCTTCAGGAACCTCACTCGAACACTTCTTCAAAAACATCTCAATTCACTGTCACCCATCGTGGAACTTACCACTGCTATCAAGGTTCTTGTAGATCGTGTTATTAAGGTCGTCTTCGCCCGGTACTTACCAACATTTACGCACACTTTGGCTCCGCCCCGAGAATGCCCTCAGAAGTATTACGGGCATGAAAGACTTCAGGCGGCGCTGAAGACCCTGGTCGACAGATATACTGCGTCTGGAGCATGGAGAGTGCACCGGTGGCGACTGGCTTGCTTTTCGTTGATCTTGGGGGACACCGAGGTAGTGGAAGTTGCTTTCGGCTTGCAAATGGACTCAGGAGAAACAGAGGAAGCATGGGAACGGATGGCGATGCCGAATATACATGGGGTAGACAGGGTTGTAGGGTTATTTCTGTGCACAAAGAGACTAAAAGGAAGAAAACAACCTAGCTTCTAAGAAACAGTCAAAGTAAGTGCAATGTCGCATCGTCTCTTCCGTGCTAACCTTCTCAGAACAAAATAAACAAAACTTGCTGCGCTCCTTCATCCGCAAGAACCAGTTAATGATTGGCCCCGCTGGGTTTATCGCTGGAAGGCCTGCTTTCGGGTCTGTACATGCCAGCCAGGAACTGAACCATAAAAGCAGCTGGTGGTGTGGGCGGCTCAGCGTGAACACGTGGCGGAGGGTGGTCTGTGCTCGACGCACTAGTACGCAGTGGGGCCCAGTCTCACTTGACAAGCACGATGACACCGACGAGTACATACTTCGACACAAGCGTATTCGCATGTGACGGCCAAACACCCGAAATCCATCGTTCCAACGATGATCATCCGACTCGACAAAACATCCCAGCGTCCCGGTCGCTTTCACATGCCTAAACCAACCTCCAAAATTGCTACATAATTGCTCCGAAGACGCCTACAACCTGCGAGTATAAGACGGCGTTAAACTTAACTCAGCTTTCATGCTGAGTGCTCATACGACAGATTCAATGGGACAAAAAGCTCATAGCTTAAAGACCGACAGCGCATCAGAGGCAAGCAAGCAAATTGGGAGCGTTCAGTCCCAGCGAAAAGATACTACCCAGGAACTTGATGCAGTCTATGTGGTTCCGTGCTCTTTGGTCCGCAGGGTCATTTAGATGGCCTAGAGGTCTCTCACTAGGCTCTGGCAGGCCGTCCTCCGAAGTTGCCAGAACAATCTTCAGCGGTATTCCTAGTCGTTTTACGGAGCTTTAGCAAATCCCTTTGAGGAACTTCCAGATGACTCCCCCACCAATGTCTCCAGCCAGGTCTAGAAGGGGAACTGAACACTGCAGATATAGACAACGGAAACAAGAAGCGCAGACGCAGACTCGAGACAAACCGTCACACATGTATTATCTCTCAAAGTCTTCAGATCTTTGTAAGGCCGATTGTCGTATCTATGTGTTCAACATCCGAACTTCGTGATAGCAAGAGCCAGGTCGCCAATCCGGGGTTAAGTGTCATGGTACACCAGTGCAACCCATTTCATCTTCGCGACTCAGCTCAAGGAGCCAACAGTTACAGAATTGTATGGATCGTCAATGAAAACGGCTGCAAGCGAAAGTTTGGAGACAGCCCAGATCGATACGGGGGCAATTTCACTACCTCGAAGCGTATACAGAAGGAATAGTTCAAATTCAGCTTAAGTACCGTAAGAGAGGTCACTGTTTTGCAACCTTGATATACACAACTCTGGAAATCCAGTCTCAAGCTATGATAAAAACTCATCAACCGGATCTTACATACGAACCTATTGATATCATCGCTCAACAATGTTCACAGTTACCACCACATACGACAGCAAGCCGAACAACAAGCCGCCGGAGGATGCTTCAATAACCGATGATACAAAATAGAGGAACGATGCGTTATCGAAATAGTAGCCGATAAGCGGCAGCAGGGCAAGAGTTGATTGGGCTTTTTCAATGTTTGGGGGCTTCGCTTGAGATCGGATTCTTCGTACCGGTTGGAGCAGTGAGAGAGAATATAATATCGCGGCTTTTTTTTTCAAACTCAAGGTGGCCACACACATGGAAAGAAGAGGTATTCTTCTAATTATTGTACCAGCTTTTACGGCCGCATTGATTTTTGTACAGAGCAAAGGCTTCTGAGGTATCAAATTTGGAGGACCTCCTGTAGAATAGAAAGTAGCTCTAACCATTCTAAGCGGCCTAACTGTTCTAAAAAATTCCTAAACAGGAAATGGTAATTTCGGAGAATATTAGAGGTCAACGGATGTGGGGATTTGTTACTTCATTTAAATTAGTTAGACCGGTTAGAACGACTCCATCCTTACTAGGCCGTTCTTTAGCTATAGTACATGTACATAGTCACCGGCAAAAATACAAATCGACTATAGACTGCGCCACGCACACACATGTAGCTTAAAACAAACTTCCCGTGGACCCCTGCATGATGTGCAGTCTATAGTCATCCATCGTCAATTCATAGGCATTTGTATGTGGGTGTTCGGGTCCAGTGGTGGATTCAGACCAGCCATGGATTGCCCAGACCATCCATGGATGACCCGGAATCTATTTCAGGCCTGCTCAACTATGGATCTATGAGTGGACTGGTGCACTTGGTTAAGATAATCAACCATTTTTTAGACTTCACATCGTGCAATAACTATTCTCTCCGTATTTAAACCTACGTCTTAGTAGATGGCTGTGTTTAGAATCCAGTTCTAATATTTTCATAGTGTAAGCTGCTAATCTGGTAGTGCTTCATTGTAGTTGACATATTATGCTGTGGTTGACAAGAGTATTTGTACAGCCCACCCGGAATTCCCAGCTACAGCTGAATGTTGCAATTCATCAGTTGTAGTCACTACTAAACAGGTCCCTTGCAAGAACCATGTACTTCATTGGCTAGAACTTCTATTAAATATAAATGATTGAGGCCGCCAAGGGCGCAATCATAAAACTCTGCACACTATAAAGAGAGCATGGCTTGTGGGCGATGTGAAGCCTCGAAAAGGATTGAATATCCTAACTGTGTACACTCAGTCCACTCATTGATCCATGGTTGAGCAAGCCCATGATGAATTCCGAGCCATCCATGCATAGCCCAGGCAGTCCATTGCTGGCCTAAATTCCTTCGCGAATTTACGTAACTCGATTTCAAGCTTTCACCGGCGTGAAACCCAGAAATCAATTGAAACTTTGGGGAAACTTTGAAAGCACCGGGATATTTCTAGTTTTCCAGTGTGGGATTGCAGGGCTACTTTCAGCAGAAGCACTTTCGAGATTTTACAACGTTCATCGACAAAGGTGCAAATTGACTATAGACTGCGCTACGCGCACATGCGCAGAATTGAAAGCACATCTAAGAGCCTGCTTGAGAGAACCGTGCTTCACAGAGAGTAGCGTTTTCCACAAGAAGCTTTAGACCGATAGAAAACTCTGAGTTTGTAGAAGCTTTGACGTTGACGTAGCTAACCTACTTGTCTAAGTGCTGGCCGGTACCGTGAATATCGCCGTCACAGCCACCGCCACCATCAACATCATCACCATCAGCCCTGGACCGAATGCGCACACATACGCCCACAATCGTTAGGAAGCGGGCTTCAGATTTCGCTGGAAAATTTGAGTCGGAGATCTGCTGTCCCAAGATTCAATTGTCTACCTATCCTGCAGAATCTAAGACTGCAATTGTCAACACCACGACCGTGAGACATCGTGAGATCCTGTTGTGGTGAGCACGCTAAAGATAAGGTTCAGACTACGATATCAACCGATCCTCCACTTCCACCACTTCCGCCTCCTCCTCCCCCACCCTCACCACCTCTTTCTTCCCTGTACCGTAGCACTCGTTCCCCTCGTCCTCTCAACTGGGTCTACCCCCCTCACACCAAACACCATGGGCGACGTCGAGCTGTTCTGCCTTCTTCAGGGTGACCCGCTTGAGCAAAGCTTTAAGGTCACAATACCTAGAGGGAACGATGTTCATGACCTCAAGCGACTCATTATTGCCGAGTGCGGCGATGTACTGAAAGGCGTTGCCGTCCGCACTCTCTTACTCTATCGCGTCTCGATTGCCGATGACAGTGAACTTCGGCAGCTCGATATCGAAAACAACCCGCCGCTATCTCCCAGAGCTACTATCGGCACGTTGTTTCCCGACACCCCTGGGGAGAATGAATACATCTTAGTTGTCAATGGTATGATGTTTTACGGTCTTATTTATGCACACGTATACTTACTAAAAGTATAGCGGGAGTTTCTCCGAGTGCTGGGCCGACAGTCAGCGACAAACTCGCAGAACTGGCCAGGAAGACCATTAGCAAGAAGAGGCCACTTTCTGAGGAAGAGCTAAATGGTCGGCCTCTGGATCAGAAACATATCCGGCTGTCACTCCTTCCAGGATCAGGTGCAGTTTACGAAACAGAATCTGATGTAGTACGTCATTGTTTGTTTTTCACGTTTGGCTGTACGTCTAAGTAATGGTGTGCCAGGATCATAATAACCCCCTTTTCCCAGCACACGCACAGTTTTCTAAATTCTCGAATGACCCTGGCGCCATTATTGCCGATAAAACCCGCTTCATTCGTCTTTTAGAAGCCGGCCCCTTCCAATACATGTTCCTCCGGCCTCGGCGGTGGGGAAAATCCACGTTTCTTAACATGCTCGCCACGTACTATGATGTCGAGACAAAAGATCAGTTTGATGAGGTCTTCGGCGGTCTTGACATTGGCAAAGCGCCGACCACGTCTCGCAACTCTCATCTTATTCTTCTCTTCGACCTCTCAGCGATTAACCCAGTTGGACCTCGTGAGGAAGTCAAGCAGAGCATCTTTCGTAACATCTCTGGATCACTGCGTCGTTTCCTGCGCAGATACCGGGATATACTTGGTAATGCGTCACCGGAGGAATATATTGTTCCCAACGGCATCGCGGATTCGCTCAAGAATGTGCTGGTAAGTAAGTTTGGGGGTGGGCATTGCCACAGCACTAAACGTGGGAATAGGAGCTAATTCATCGATGGGGATATACCGTTTTCATTGGTGTCGACGAGTACGACGCCCCGGCCAACACTTGTTTGATGTCTGCGTTGGGCAACCGAGATCGTTTATCGGCTAGGAAGGAGGAAATCGATTGGCTGGAAATCGTTCTCAAATCCGAGTTTTTTGGCGTCATAAAGGCATTCTGTGGCAATCCCGTGGCGAAGTACTGGCTTACTGGAGTGCTACCGGCTTTCCGTGATGGGATCAGTCCCTTGACAGCTACGCAGGTAATCTCGTTTGACAAGCAGTACCAGTCCTTGTGTGGGTTTACGCAGGAGGATGTCGACGCAATTGTCACACGAGCCATGCGACGTTTCTCCGAAAGTGAGCGAAATATCACTTTGACCTCCCTCAAGTATTGGTACAACGGTTACAAGTTCAACCGCAGCTCGTCCGGTTCTGAGTCCCCCATCTTGTACAACCCGCAACTGGTTTTCGTTCATTTACAAAAGATTATGTCCAGATCGACGCGGATGCCTCATGTTGAAGAAGCCAATGCGATACACTCTGCGACAGTTTTGTCAGCAATGGTTGAGGCCGGAGCCATCACTGCCCAGCACCTCATAGACATGCTCTCAACGAAAAAAGCAAAGAGACGTGTCTTGCTTGAGCTTTCCTACCTTGAACTTATGCAAAAAGGACGGTCAGAGGATGCGGCCTGGTCTCTCTTATACTATCTGGGAATCGTGACTTTCGACAAGGATTCGGGTTATCTGTGTGTCCCTAATTTTTGTATGGTTTACTTGGTCAGTCCTAAAATGTGCTTTGGGAGGGTGTGATCATTGACACGTTCTCACAGATTAGCCGACGGATCAGAGCTTATCTCAATAGTGATCCCAGTTTTTCCGCCAAGATGCTCAAATCCTACGATGACTTCCTGCACGGCAAGACCACTCCGTTTGTTGAACTACTTGAAAACTTTTTCCGGCTAAGACCTACTAGGTCGCTCGCAGACACTAGCGAGGCTAACCTGGAAATGGCGATCGAGCTCCTGTGGTTTGATGAAACACAATGTGTACCTCAAGTGCACCTTATTGTGGACCCCAACAAACCCTGCGGAGAGGGACGCAGCGCATTCGTCGGCATCTTTGTCGGCAATTCGCGACGACATGATCTCGTGGATAATCCAGTTCTCGTTCTGGAGCTCAAGAATGTGTCGCTTCGTTCGCTGTGGAAAGCACGACAACCACAACCCCACACAGAACCGAAATCCTCTAATGACTACGAGCATATTTTGGACGAACTGCGCCAAGCAAATGAGGACCAGTTGTTGGCTCAGCAGTACACATACTACGACAAAAAGGAGCGTAAATGGTGCACTCTACAGGTCAAGGACACTTTGCAGACCGGAACTACTCAGCTCAGCAGGTATATGAGGATCATTTCGTCGGGTCGAGCGACTTCAACACGTGTTGGTATTCTTGACGGCAGAGTTTTGTGTCGAGACGGTTGGGATGTTCTTTGGGGATATGTTATCCTATGTGTTGGTGGTACACGGGCCATATGCAAACACACAGAGAAGGTGGGCACGCAATACTTGTATGAAACCACCTGTCCAGAACAGGATGATACTTAAGATATCAAAACCCGGTGACATTACAAAAAGCTTCATGTAAATTTTCTTAGGATTGTATTCATTTCCAAGGCTCGTGGCAATCATCTGGGTTGTCACGATATGATGTGTCAACAACTAAGTCTTCTATCAATGATCTTCCATTTACACTAGGGCCACTAATGCCTCTACATGCCTTGTTGACGCTTTTGCATACCCAGTCAGCGTGACCGATCGTATAAACATGCGAGTGCGAAATCACCTACATTGCCGGACAAAAGTCCGTCACTTTGTCGCTTAGCGACAGCAGGCCTCACCACTTCGCGCATCACCACCGTCCACCCACGCTGCCTGCTGTTGCTGTTGAATGGCAGAGCTTTGGAGGAGGAGGAGGAGGCGCCGAGGGAAGTGGCAAGGGCGGCGCTGCTGCTGTTGAAAGCCTGAGCTTTGACCTTTAGAGATCGGTGGAGGTGGTGGAGGTGGTGGAGGTGACGCCGGAGATGTCGCAGCCGGTTGGAGAAAGGAGGAGCAGGAGCAGGAGGCAGGAAGAGGAGGCGTCCAGGGAGGCGTTGAGGGGAGAGAATATTGCAGCTCCAAATTAAGGTTCAGAAAAGTCCAAATAAACCAGCAACAAATATATTTGCCGTCAGAAACACCCGGGTGTTCCGGACGGCTGACAGCTCAGACGTAACCTCAACCGCTCTGATGGAGATTTGCACCTCGCCGAGTCACCTGGACGATGCGTCGCGCGGTATATCCCGGCCAAGAACGCCGGGCATGAGAGCGGGGAAGGAGGTCAAGAAGGGGATTCGCACCTATTTTCTATCTTATATGTTGGAGCGAAGAGAGCTTTGGGCACCTAGTATAGTATCTCCGCACGGCCTCACGCCGACGCCGTGACCCCGTAACAGGTGGATACTCGCTTTCTGGATGAAAGAGCTGGCACTAGATTCGGGGCGGGGCGACTACTTTTTGATCGAAGAGATTACTTATATGATGGGTGATATTATAAAAGTTCATTGTCGAACAACACTTAAGTACGGTCGTTCAAAACGCTCACAACACTGGAAATACCAGTTTGTATGTCTTTCTTCAATAATTGGGGCGAGTACGAACAAATGGCCGTATGTACATTATTCTCCCCATTTGCTAGTCGTCCATCCGGAGCAAATGTGCTTTGATATCCAGTAAACATGACCATCTATAAGTTTCTTAAGGGGTTGCCTCGAGCCTGGGACCGGTAATCAGTGTTCTCAACAGTCTAGTCTGGCATTTTTGGGCCTTAGACTAACTAACCTGCCAACTGGTTCAGTTGTGCCAGACTAGACTGAATAAATACAGGTACCTGTATTTTGGCTGGACCACCTGCGAACACTGCCGGAAATCTATCAGCGAGCATAGTCGGGCTACAGTTGTAAGCTTCTCCGAACCGCGCCCATGGGTAGTAAAGAGCTAAATGAGCAGTTTTGTCGTATGGGAAATGTAGTAAGGGCAATTAAGAGCCTGAGACCTACCAAGCAAGATAGGAGTGGCAGGGGCCGCCACCTTGATACTGCGGGTCGCCACTTCCTGCTGCTAGTTTGTAGTCCTACTACCGATAAATTGCTCCTTTTTGTAAGTTCTATTTCAAAGTTAAAGACTAACTTCTAATGGCAGGAGTTCCTAATTTCCTAATGATGTTTCTTAGCTTTTGGTTTTTGCTGTCTTGTGTTACTTTGGATAGTTCAAAGACCACTACTCTACTACCAGCACTTGAGAACTCCAAGTTAAGTCATCCTCCTCTGTCTGCTAATTGTAGCATCGCGAGGTAACACCGAATAGTCTCCAGCCGAGCTCAGGTCGACTGTCTCCCGCCAGCGCCTGAGTACCGTTGCCAGCTCCCAAGCACCATCTCCAGCCAGCCTCGATCAGTGTTTCTATATGACCCAGCCCGGCTGGCCTGCATGAAGTCGCGTCTGATCTTTGCTAATGTAGGCCTGTAACTTGAAGCCTGGTCGGCCGCCAGATAGCCTGCAGGCCACCAAGTCCCATGCAGGCCTCGAAGATATATGCAGGTCTCGGCAGGCTCCAAGATATACGCAAGCCAGCCCAGGCTTATGCCAGGCTTATGCAGGCCGGCCCCAGTTTATGCAGGCCGGCCCGGCTTTTAAATCACAAGCATGACCGGCCTGCAGATATCTAAAAATCCCGGCAGCTGGCCGGGCCGCTTAGGAACACTGGCTTCGATTGATTTTCTGCAGCCAGATCCCTGCCTGCTCCCCGCCAGCTCTCTGAGAGCACGAGTTGAGTTCTCTCCTTACACTCTCACGATCTCGAGTTATCCCCTGAATGCAGTCAGCCCAGATTAACCGTCTACCACGCACCATCTGCAGCCAGCCCAGATTGACCGTCTCCTCCCACCGTCTGCAGCCAGCTCAGATCGACCGTCACCAGCCAGCTTCCAAGCACCGTCTGCAGCCAGCCCTGATCAACTTCCTCAAAATGCACCCCCAAGTGAGCTTGATCACCTCTGCAGTACACGTCCAAGTGAACCTCTGAGTGAACCTCTGAGTGGCTTGATTACCGTTTCCGGGTGAACCCCCAAATGTGCTTGATCACCATCTCCGAGTGCGCTCGATCAACCCCCCTCCAAGCCTGCTCGATTACCCCCTCTCCAAGTGCATGATTGCTTGAGTACAGTGTGTAAGTGCACTTGAGTTCCAAAGCAGATCGACCGGATGTACATACATATATAGTTAGACATAGATATCTACATAATAGATGCCATATTATCACAAATAAGTCTGAGTGAGCTAGTTGAATAAGTCTGAATGCAGGCTGAGTGGAAAATCCTCGCTCGAGCGCACTGGTGGCTCCGCTCGAGTGCGAACTTCAATTTTTGCAATGCATAATATCTTGCAAACAGTAAAAATGCAAGTGAACGCATCATAAGATCCCATAACTCACTGTAATATGTCATGGTACAGCAGTAATGCCCATAACGTGTCGTGCTACCGCGCTAACGGCAATAATAAATCTCGGTTACGGTGTCACGGGGCTTTTTCCCGACGGAGGAAATGCCTACAAAAAATGTAAACTTTCCCCTTTACATCTACCGTGTACCAAGATAGTCCTTTCATTGGTCATGGTAATTCCAGCATCATCTCCAGAGGAAACCATAAGGGATACTACAGCAACATCTTCTATGACCTTACAAGGGCCTTGTCATGTTGCACGTGATATTCACGTGATGTCTTCTTGGCATATGCCTTTTTGTCTTTCTCATGTAGTCTAGACATCATCATCGTTTTACACTCCACTTAGAGTTTCACACTCAGCCTTTGGCTTCATCATCCAGATCCACTTCGTGGAGATCCGTGATTGGCCTATCCAAAACATTACTCTCGGTACAGTACTCTCACCTTGATCGTATGCCTCGACCACCCTTTCCTGTCATCTCAGACTCTTATTTTAGTATAACATCTCCACCTACATCACTAGTCACAACCACTCTACATTTCCACTAATAGCCTTCTCACGCGGCTAGCGGTGTACCTTTGAAACCCCACTAGATATTACGTGTTTTATAAGAGACCATCTGCTGGCTCGAGAAGCAAATCGTCCCATACGAATATGTGAAAGACATGTACGAACGTACACTACGAACTACAAATGCCCGAATGCAACTCACCACAATTTAATCTAACCGTGACAATGCACCTATCAAAAAGAAAGAGAGATTGTTGACTGATCTCGCCATATTGGTCGCGAAATGTGAATCCGTTGAGCGAAAATTAGGATTCTCATGCGGGAGCTTGTTCGGCATGCGGTAAACTTGGCGGTAGACATGGAGCGTAGTGAGTCTTAACGGATAAATATCGTGGGACGCCCAGGCATATATTCCCCCGTGCGCGGCCGTGCCTCTTCTTCCCACGTGTACGAGGTTCTGTTTTTTCTTTCTTTTTCTTTCCTTCTCAATCTTTATGGATCAATTGAATTAGTCTATGGTCGTCTATTTCTCCTACGCGTAGCCCTGTCGTATTCTTTGTAATGGGTGCAATTCTACTATCGTGTACATAGACACGGTCATCTTTACATATCTTACGCGACAAATCTCAACAGAAACAATCTCTGGATGACTTTATCACCATTCTCAAGTCTCGAAAATGATAACCTCTTGGTTAATAACTTCTAGGTATATGCTAAAACGTTTCCTCTCCAGCAATCTCCAAGACGCCCCAAACAATCACCGCCATACTGCCCACGATTCGGCGATCCAGATCCTCACACTCTTTGACCAGCGTCATAAGCTGGTCCAGCAGCTTCTTGTCAGCCAGCAGCTTCACCAGATCTCTCCCTGGGGTGGCAGTGGTGGCTTCGAGTTGCGCTTTTATCAGCGAAATTTCCAGACGATAGCTAGCGAGCGTCTTGAGGAGGCCATCTGGGACTTTCGACATGCCGAGGGACTTCTGCATGTATAAGTGGTATGTGCGGATGATTGTGAGGCGCTGAAGGGTTGCGGAGAGATGGGTTTGCAGTGGGGGCGCCATTGGTGCGGGAGAATATGTGAGGTGGTGTATAGGAGGCTTTATGGGGGCACGCAGAGGATCATGATGAATAGAGGTCTGAGATTTCAGAGTAGTCAAGATGGTGTCTAACAATCGTAGGCCAACTTTAGGAACTTAGTAAATGGAAGGTTCGGATTGACAGGAGGTAAGTATTTGAATTTTCTATTTCTATCGAAGTGGCGGAGTTGGGATTCTATCCGAGGTCATCTGGTATTATGAAGTTCCAAAAAATATAAAACCCAATTTGTTTTGTTTTAAATCATACCCATATTGAATATTGAGGTCATGTATCAATAACCGACATAAGAAAGCTTAAATACACGTCCTGCTAGCATATCCAGTTTGTGGGACCCCCCTGTCACGTACTCTCATTACTGGGTCAAAGGAAAAGAAAGAACCACGCGCTATCAACTTGGTTCCTTAATGGATACCTATAAAAACTCGAATTATAATGCGGAATTCTCTCCAGATCTCCGCCTTTCTCCCTGCGGCCCCTACTATCCTGGCTTCTGGCTCGGGGTCGATACGTTCAACGGTATCACGGATTGCGTAAAATAAACTACTCTAGTATTCTTATAATAACTAAAAAACTAGCTATAAAGTGAAAACTCCTAATCTATCAGTCGATTTGTGAGTGACGATGCCTATTCCCCGGGTACAACCATGCCTGCTGGTATGAACCCCCCGCGATCGATGGTTTACAACTAATTTAACGCAGCCACCGAAGCTGGTGTGTATGTTTGCTGGCGGGTTCATGTACAAAGTGCGGAAGGAGCGTATCCAGCTTCGGCTCGGACTTGGTACGTTCAACAGTATCACCTCTAGGAATATATATTGCTTCGGGAGGTGCTGCCATCGCCCTCGTTTCATAGTTCGCTGGTGGGTGTTAAATCACCAGAATTATAGGTGTTCCTCCTGAAAAAAAACACCGTCCTAGGCATCCAAAAAAACTCCTCGCGAGGGTTCCCGACTCAATACTTCGGCTCTTCCTCATCTTAGCCGTTCGGCCGAATCAGCTTGTTCGAGATGCGCTCTCTTTCCGGATATTGCCTTTATTGCCAGAATTTGAACCACCCCCGGATTTTGAACCATTGTCGGTCTTTCCCCGGAGGTTTTGGGTTCGGGTTCGGATTGTCGTCGTCATCATCGCTATTGTAATCGAAATCACTCTGACTGTCTTCTTCCTGCCTACCCTCCACACTACCCTCCACACGAGTGACAATGTGGTCGACGAGATCTAAACCCCCACCTGCCCAGGTCGTCTCTCGCATTGCTAGTAAATACAGCATGCGTTCTGCGTCCTGGATAGATCTCGAATCATCCCAGTATCCTGGAATTGTTCTTTCCAGGTGCCGGCGGCAGTATCTCCGGATCTGACAGTCTGCGTCTTTACAGTACATTGTCGTGCCGTCGAGGTTCTTGCTGCATAGACAACCCGGAAGATGTTCCCACATTAGATCTGCCCGGCGGTCATCATCAGTCGCATCGGGCACCCATAGGAAAGAGATCGTTCCAGTATCCAGGAATTGTTTTCTCCAGGAGCCGGCGGCATTAGCCAGGGGACCTGGCGTCCATAAAATTGACAGTCATGCGGTCTAAAGCAGATGTTAAGCAAGGAGGTATTCCCAGTGGTGGCGTCGACCAATCACCGCGGCGCACCGGGATCAATTTGTGGAGTCGCCTGACTGCCCTGTACGTTTTATTGCCTTAATTGATGAAGCCCTTTTTTGGACGCTCGTTGTTCGTGTTGGCTGACCCTGCTGGGTTCGGCCTCATGACATCTTTAGCGGAATCAACAGATTCTCGATGCGGTCGCCTGACTGCATTTTGTTGCTAGTTGAGATGGAGTGCGACCTGCGCAACCCGTGAATCCCAGCTCTTCGATGTGCATCTTAACAAGAGGACTTTGCCAACGCTCCAACCAAAGCCCTACAAAATTGAGTGGGGGCGCACGAAAATGCAGCTCGCTCGTCTTCGGAATCAACGGATTGGTATCCGTTCTCAATCTGGATTGCCGCGCCACCAGTAGTGTTTTCTTGGACAATCGTGGATAAATTCCGATTGCTGAGAGCTTTTAGCTATTCTAGTAGACGTTACAACCTGGCACGTCGATACTCTGACGACTGATCGAAGCCGTCAAGCTACTAAAGGGTTTTCCCAGCAGCGATAGGTCCAATGAGGGGATGTGTAATGTAATAACCTCGTGCTCTTCAAAGAACCAGGTCTAGCAAGTGTTCGCGGCTGTATAACTCAACTTCTAGCACGCGGAAGGATACCGCTTAGCGGTGGGTATCGGTACCGCAGGAAAAGAGGGGAGGGTATCCGGAAATTCCATTAGCCTGATAATCTCGCGAACGAGCAAGATTCGGATTCCAGTTGGCACGTCGAAACATATCGTTGATCATGTTTCCTGTATCGCTTACAGAGGTGGGCGAGGACTTGGTGGATCGCGTTGGACTTGCGGATATGTGAGGGGGGCAAAGAACAGAGGTGTTGGATGATGTGGCAGGCTGCGTTGCCGCAATATGGCGCGAGACTGGGCCGAGACTGGGCCGAGGTCGGATGTGCTGCGGGAATATGAGTGCAAGTGAGATTGTCGACCTCTTTGCTCGATCAAGAAGTTTTCGAGCCAATCAATTTAGCGAACCGCGCTCTAGCGTCGTCGTCATCGGAGCAATAGATGTGTCATGCAACCCTAAGAGGATATCGTCCACCGACCTTCGCATAGGCTTGCTGCCGAGCAAACCGACATGGATCTCTGGGTTAATTGAGACGAGTCGGATGTGACGGGGTGCGTTTTGGTGGACAAAGGACATTGTTGGTGGCGGCGTATCGACTCATCATCCGAGTCCTCTCCGTCTGTCTCGAATCTAAGGAGAGTTCGGCTCTTCGTCGCAGGAGCAAAGCACAGACCATAGACATCCCGCTGTTTTGTGAATAAAGAAAGCCATGTAAATTGATTGGTTGGTGGCCATTGTTACTGGTGAGGGGTTGAGTGTGGAATGTAAGCTTAAGGGCGTTCGGCATGAAACGCGGAGAGATGCACCCTTCTGAGGGGCCATAAAACCATGAGTGGGTTCATCTGCGGCCACAGTACTGTCTCATGGATTATGGCGAAGGTTCCTATTATTAATCCGAATGCGCAAGGGTCTGCGGCAACAAGATGTCGTTGCGGAGGAAGAACTTTGACCCCAAATAACCCGTTAGGGCGTTCTAGTTCTTGTTTTATAATAGTACTGTACTAGCCGCCGTGGTCTAGAAAAGGTCTGGTGTTGACGACAATTTTGAGGTCGGATAGCTGTTACCGACAGCTTTTGTGTACTCGGACATAGAATTAGGTCCATGGGTTCGCTATTGATAAGTGCGAGAAATGACAGTAAAATGGAACAATGGGAGGGGTGAAGAGCGGCCCTGCTGAAAACGGAGGCTTCAGGACTTGCGATTTTTCAATTATCTGTGGTCTTTGTATTGTTTGTTTGTAATCATATTGCATTCGGCCGCTGGCGGCCATGGCATAACCCATACATATTTCCTCCCCGCTTCTTCCGTAACATAAAGAAACAAAAGCAAAGTCGTGAGTCCTCTTCCCCAAAAACAAAAGAAAACCGCCAAAAACAACATCAACTTTTACACCCCCCCATCACTCGACTCCTCGTGATCTGAGTTCTCCGCCTCCTCCACCACTCCGCTAATTCTGCCGACATCTGTACAATATAAAAAATCCATCAGAGCCTGCGAACATTTTTCTTCTGCAAAAACGAGAGACATTGGCAATGAAATCTTCGGCTTTTTAAACACCTTTTCAACGCCCTCATACCCCTCCTCCC
>Ga0307515_10006741_pt1 | contig 22864 bp, 4 predicted proteins | sample 17_EM_MG_FD_194513 | JGI IMG/M metagenome (GOLD analysis project Ga0307515, IMG submission 194513) | Populus trichocarpa ectomycorrhiza microbial communities from riparian zone in the Pacific Northwest, United States - 17_EM | ecosystem: Host-associated > Plants > Roots > Unclassified | place... | reverse complement strand
GTCTTTCTCTTACCCTTTATATATATTTACCTTATAAACTAAGAGTTCTATATCTCTATACGCTAGCTTTAATATTATAATATGTTATATAGGGCAGATCTTTATTTTTGTTAGTAAGTTAAGTCTATATATAGCTTCTAAAATCTTAGCTATAATTTTAAAGAGTGCTAGTTTAACGTAGTCTAACCTTTTACTTAGTTGTTAGCTCGTGAAATTTTTATATAATAGCTATACTTTATCCCCCTCCTTTAGATCTAGTCCCTTAGATCTCTTAGCATTATAGTACTTTTTTTTTATATATTATTTTTACTATAAAATAGATGTCCTTATAAAGATTTATTAGAGTTTCTATTTTTTCTTTTACTATACTACTTATTTTCTTTGCTTATTTTAGTAATAATAATATTCTAAGCTTATACCTATAATTCGCCTAAAATAGTAATATCTCTATGCTTTCCTATAGTATTGCATTATATATAAACTATATAATTAGTAATAATAATACCGAATTATTTTATGTATAGTTAATATAATGTTTTAGATACTGCTCTAGTATCTAATTTAATCTTTTTGTCTATCTGTCTATCTGCAGATAATATACGGTAGAAGTTGCTACTCTGACCCCTTATTTCGCTAAAAATACTTCCTAAAATACTACTATAAATCTTAATGTCGGTATCACCCGGGGGGGTACTGCAATTGCAATATAGTTCGTTCTGGTTCTTGTTCTTCTGTCTACCGAAAGCAGAGGATTATAAGGATCGCGGTGCCTAAATAGGGGGGGGGCTAATGAGTCACCGTAAGGATGACTAATTAGAGACACGTGTCCACATAACCTCTGTCCATACATTCCGACACTTAAATCTCTATCTAATATAGATTTTAGCAATATCTTCTACTAAGATTTCTTCTATACGTGCTACAAAGTAGCTCTATTTAATTAACTTATTTACTATTATAAGGATTACGTTATACTCTTATTTAGTAATAAGATCTTTTAACTTTAGTAACTTTATAATAAAGTTTTATAATATAACTTTCTATAGTCTTTCTAGTATTTTAATAGGTTATAGCCCTCCGTATAGCTTATATCTTATTAGTTTATTACTTTTTTAGCTATGCCCTAGATTCTATTAATAATATATTCTTTTTAAAGTCTTAATACTAAGCCTGTTACTCCGTTATGTCCTTAAGTTATTTCCTTATAGAAATCTTCTACGAATTATTCTACGATGCTCTTTAGGATATACTTCGCTTCTTTTTTTACTTATTTCCCTAAACCTATAGTTCCTCTTTCTTTATAAGCCTAGTAAAGGGTTTAATATTCTTTAATCATTATACTATAAATCTCCTATAGTAGTTGCAAACCCCTAAAAATAACTTTAACTGCGTTACGTTTTCTAGTTCTTACTAACTTACTATAGCTTTAATTTTCTTTAGGTTTATACTAATATAACTGTTCGTACTAACTTAATAGCACGAGTGAGTCGTATCCACGGGCACGAAATACATGTAGTATTGTATGCTTGTTTGGATGGTGACTATCTCTTGTATTGAAGCAGACTACGTGGTCTATATACTGATGCGTCCTTCCCCCCTAATTAGTCAGTGCTTGTGCACCAGACGCGTAAGCGGGTGGTTGGTGCGCCGAACGCGTAAACGCGTACCTGACGTACCGAACGCGTAGGCACGCGGTTAGTACGATAGGTGCTGTAATTATACACTAGCGGTACTTGAAAAATGAAACCACTTGTGTATAGTCTCCGTAGTTGCTTTAACAAAACCATAAAACACAAAAGAAAATACATAGGAAATCTCCCCTGAGGTGCCGTCTAGGCTGCCTTCCAAACGGCGCCCTAAGCTGACCGTAAGTTCTGCTTACGGTCCATAAAATGAACCGTACAGCCTTTTAACGCGCAGTAGACGAGCTATAAGTCAGATCTTAAGGACCGCCAAGGCGCTAGTGCTAAGCGAGCCAATGGCGATTTTCTATGCCCGGTATGGAAAATCGTGATTGGTTAATTTGACTACCGTGGCAGAATATAGCAGAATTTGGCAGGTTATGTAAGTCCACTAAGTTCCATTGTAGCTTTCTACCGTTTTCCACCTAATAGCTTATGGTCCGTAGAATAGGCCATATAATGAGCCGTACGGCCTTCTAACGGGCCGTAGGCGTACCATAGGTACTCCGTTAGTCCCGTTCTACCCATTCTATGACTTTTAGGTTAAGCTTATTCGTGTTAATTAGGGTTTTAAGGGCTTAACACGGCTTTGCCTTAGTTATGGCGTCCGCTGGGTTATCTCCGCTGTTAATCCATTTGACCTCTGTAATCTTACGTCGTTCGTAGGCCTAACGTAAGCACATTAGGTCGACTATAAGCCTCTTTTCTTGTGTTGTACCTAGTTTAACTAGGCAGTTGTAAAGGGACTTTGAATTAGTGCATAAAACCAGGGGTAACTGCTCTAGTTATAGAATCTTCTAGACCGTTAATTTAATTGCGGCTGCTATATTAAAGCTATAAGCTAGTGCATATAGTTTAGAAGCTAGTACACTACGGGTTACTTATTTACACTTAATTAAAGACTAGTATAGTATATTTGCGTCCTAATTGCGGTCCGTAAGTACAATTATAAAGCCGATTTGTGATAATAGGTCTTTATTATTAGCAAAGGAGGCGTTTATAAATGCTAGTAGGCTAAGGGAATTCAGGTCTAGTGGTATAAAAGTAAGTCCTCTTATCGCGTTATTAATTTGCTATTAAATGCGCTTATTAAGCTACTTAATATTTTCTTCTTGCGGATCTACTGCCTAGGCCGCAAAGGATAAGTCGTAGGCAGATTTAGGTTGGCAGACTATAGTAATATAGGCGCCTCTTACACGCTATGCAGTATATTAGTCCTTTATATTTACGGTCTTACGGGTCTCTTTATGGGAACTGGTAAGGTCCGTAGGCTTTACTATAACGAGCTTTAGGTTTCAAGCTTAGCGTTCCTAGGTTAGCTAGATTAAGTTGCCCTTTTATATAATTAAGCCTCTGTTAAACTTAATTGGAGTCTACTTAGTTAACTACTCTCGCGGCTTTGCTAGGAACTTTGCCTTTTATAGTTTAATTTCTTTAGCATCCGCAAAGGTTTAGTCTACTAGGAAGAGGGTATTATTTATTTAGAGTCTAATAATACTAAGGCCGTTTAATGGGCTGTATAAGAGGTAGGGGTCGTAGGTCGATTGTTCTATCTTAAGTTTACTAACGTAGTGCTAGTGGTATATTTTAAACCAATAGTTCCTAGCTTCCGGTACTCTATATAGAGGTTTTACAACCCATAAAATTATTCCTAGTTATAGGTTAAGCTCGCGGGGTGGTCGTATAAAGATGTCCCTACTTAGGTAGGTATTAAACTGTACGTAGGCTTATAAGATGTCCCGTAAGTATAGGGCTACGGGTTTACTTTACTATAGTCCGGGCATAAGTGCAAGTATAATCCGTTGGCTGATTCGTTAAATTATAGGCGATTACGTAAGGACTAAGCCCTTCCCTTGGTTGTTATAGGCTTATATAATAAGCCTTAATTTTTTAAAAGCTTTGTTAGTACTAGGGTACTTAATTTTATTAATAAAGCGTAAATTAAATATACGGACGCCTTGCGGAATATCTCTCTCCATTATAACCGCAAAGACGCCCTTCTTAAGTAGTCCGTTAATCTCTTTGCGTCATAAGTCCGTAAAAGGGGTTTCCTGTACTAGAACTGATATATTTATAGGCGGAGATTGCCTTACGGATATTCCTGCGGAGGTTAGGTAATTCTTTATTACGGGGTTCTTAGTTATAGGGTGCTTTTGGGGGCGTCCTTAACTACGCTTTATAGGTTTAACGGGTTTAGTAAGTTCCTAGGGGACTTCTAAGGTAGGCAGAGGTACTTCTAGTTTGTCTAGTTCGGCGGGTGCTTCCGGTTCGTTTAGTTCTATGGGTGCTTCTAGTTCGTCTAGTTTAACGGGTGTTTCCAGTTCGTCTGGCTTAACGTTATGGTTGTCTTTGGGCCGAAAGTAGGGTTTTACGGACGTGCTTCTAAAGCTAGTTAGCCCACTAGGGAGTTGTATATAGCACGTCTTGTTTTCTACGGCCAGTAAACAATAGGGTCCATTCCAATTGCCGCTTTTACGCCATATAAGGACTTCAGAGTTAAGCGGGAGGTTATATACTAGGGTCGTGTTAGGTCCGTTACGGTAGTATAGAGCGTTATTAACAGTTTGTTTGGCCTATAGCTTAACTATCTCGGCCATTACCTTCCGTATTACGGCTGCTCGTTCTATAATAGACGGGGCAGGAGGATCTAGTTTACTTATCCTCGGGTAGGCTCCGTAGACTAAGAGGGTAGGTACTAGTCCGTCCGGGCTAGTAGTATTGTTAACGGCTTTTACGGCCATCTATAGAGCTAGTTCCTTTTAGATGTCCTTATATTCGTCTATAATAATCTAGTAAGCTCTCTATAAGGCTAGGTAAGCTCGCTTAATAAGCCTAATAGACTAATACGCCTTAACTGGAACGGCTTTTGTTAATATAGCTATAGCTATAGTATACTACTGGAATTCCTTACTAATAAAGTTCCTACCGGCGTCGTGGGTAATATACTTAGGAGGTTTAACGTACGTGTTAATCTAGCAGGTCCGTAAAATATCCCAAGTATATTTTACGGATATATTTTGCAACTAATAGGCGGCTTAGTAGCGGGTTGCCTTATTAATTATATATAGTACTAGGCTGCCGTTAATGTATATAATATCTACGTACACTAAGTGGTTAAAGTTAAGATCCTTATAAAGGGTAAACTTAAATCGGCCTAGGGAACGTTTGTATTTCTAGCAGTAGGAGCAGTATTTAGTTAGGTGGTTAATTGCCTTCCTATTAATGTTATCGTGTTTAAAGCGTTTAAGGACTCTATATAGCTTTTCAGCTAACAGGTAGCCCGAAGCGGCGGTATAGGCGGTGGATTTTAGTACTAGTAAGGTAGTACGGGTTATAGTTAAAAGATTCCTAAATATAGGTCCGTAAGGTCTCTCCCTATATAAAAAACGGGTGTCTAAATCATTATATAATTGGTAGGGTAATATACTTACTTCCTAGGGTAGTTATAGGGCCAATTAGGGTGTCCGTAATATTGTTATAGTAAACCTATAACCTATCTATATCCGCAAGATAAAGTAGAAAAGGGGTGTCCGCTTTTACTACGTAGAAGTTAACTAGGCTAATTAGGGTCTTAACTGTAACTAATTTAATTAATGCAGTTAAGCTAATGCCGAATTAGACGTTTACGGCCCTAGTTTGCGTAATATTAATATCCGTATTATTATTTACGGTGGTCTTATACATAAGGTATTATCCGTAACCTATAGTAGACTTCTTAAAGGCATCTATATCGATTATAACGCCGTAAAATTCCTTAGGGGTATAGCGTTTTATGGTGATATATGCAAATAGGTCCTACTTATAATCTATAACGTCTATAACAGGGATACTTATAGAATAGTTTTTAGGCGCAACTAAGTGTATAAAGGAACGGTCGGCTAATACAGTCGTAATATTAAAGGCTTAGCTATCCGTAAAAGGTCTAAAAGTAGTTAGGAATATCTCTAAGGTCTCTTATTCCTAAGCGTCTAAGTTAAAGTTAATTATAAGGGCTTTTATTAACTTATTAGGGGCTCTTCTACTTCCTCTCCTTTATATTCCAAAATGAACTAGCTAATATAGCTATTAAGTCTCTTCCTAAACTTATTACGTTCTTCCTAAGTATGCCTTATAGACTAATATTCTTCCTTACCGCATACAAAGCACTTCTAGCTAGTCCATCTGTGGGGGTATATTTTTATACGGGAGTTACTATAGGGGTTACGGGTGGGACTTAGTCGGTACGGGTGCTGCTAGTAGTAGCGGCGGTCCGTAAAGTAGACGTCTAAGTCTATTTACAGATATTAAATATCCATAGTAAAGGCTTAAGTGCTGCCTAGTGGGTTTAAAACTTCATACATTATAATAGAGGAGCGTAAATCATTAATAAGGCCAGCTAAGGTATCTACAGGCTTATAATAGGCGTACTTACAGGGCTCTACTTCCTGGTAGGCCGTAATAAGTTTATTATATAGGAAGTCGTCTATTTAAAGCTTGGCGTTAAGGCCGTGCTATAGGTGCCGGAGGTCTTTAATAAGAATTTACAGGCACTCTATAATCGATTTTTTAGTATTCTTATTAATTACGGTCCGTAGCTTAGTCGCATTCTATTAGGTAAGGATATTACGCCTATATTCCGGTCCTTTAAAGTAGTTATAGGTAGCTTTATATAGCTTATTAAAGGGAACACCAAGGGGGTTACTCTTAAGGTTAGTGTAATAGTGGTCAAGTGCTAGGCCGCGCAGCATAGTAGAGTAGGCTTAGCTAAACTCTTATTTAGGAATGTTAGCCTTTTAGCAAAGGTCCGTAAAGATAGTTAGTTTAAAGTCAAAATTGTTGTTTTTACTGCTGTACTTAGATTCGTCGATATAGAGCTTAGCCAGGTTAGCTAGTTCCTTACTATAGGTCTTCGCTTAGGTACATTACGGATCTATAACTTACGGATCTATAGCTTACGGATATATAGCTTGCGGATATATAGTTTACGGATATATAGCTTGCGGATCTATAACTTAGGTAGGTTGCGGATCTATAACTTTATTAACGGAAGGGTTTTAGTCCATATTTTAGTTTATGGGGGTATTACGGTCCGTAATTTAGGTTGCGGGGGTATTGCGGTCCGTAGCTTAGGTATTAGGTATACTTTAGCTAGTAAGATTAATTCTAGTACTACTTAGGTTTATAGAATAAATTCGGTTAAAAGGGTCAGCTATAAGGCTAGAGATTCTGTTAAGTTTAAAGGAGGTAAAGAGGTTATTGGTTTTAATATAATCTAAGATCTACTCTTTAGTCCATTCCGTTTGGTCTTCCTTACATAGTGTATTATATAGGGACCGTACAATAGTAACTCGTTTATCTTTTTTAACCTATACACCTTAGTAACGTAAAAGGTTTTATAGGTTACGGATAGGTATAATGCTGCAAGCCTTAAAAGTAGCTTCCGTAAAGTCTGCAAAGTCTTCCTTATATTGCTCCTACAGGTCGTCGTTTATAAGCTTATAATATCCGTATTTAAGGACTTTAAACTTAATATAGTTATTAACGTCGTTTATAGATGTAAGGTTAACTCCCTAACTCCACTTCTCTTAGCCTTCGTTAATTTGCTTACTTATATCCGCTATACTGTAGAGTATAGTGCGTAGCGGGTAGAGAGGGTCTTATAGTGTCCGTAAAAGCGGTTAGTAGGTCCACGGTAGTTCGCAGAAGGGTAAGGATGTCTCTGTAAGGGGTCTAAAAAGACGTTAGAGGTATTAATAGAGGGTATAGTAGGAATAGGGGTTTAAGGTTTAAGGATGGGGGGTTTTGTAAAGGTCTGTATTCGCGTCTATAAACTTCTAGTAAACTATACTAAGACTTAAACAAGTATACGGGGTTAGTAATAGTTCCGTAATCCTTCACCTTCCGACCTTCTAGCAGGTCGTACTAGGATTAAACGGGTGGTCGCTGTCGAGTATCGCTTAGGGGGAGGTGTCGAGTAATTGCTAATCTGTGCGCGCTCACTAATCAGTGTTCGTACTAACTTAATAGCACGAGTAAGTCGTATCCACGGGCACGAAATACATGTAGTATCGTATGCTTGTTTAGATGGTGACTGTCTCTTATATTAAAGCAGACTACGTAGTCTATATACTAATGCGTCCTTCCCCCCTAATTAGTCAGTGCTTGTGCACCAGACGCGTAAGCGGGTGGTTGGTGCGCCGAACGCGTAAACGCGTACCTGACGTACCAAACGCGTAGGCACGCGGTTGGTACGACAGGTGCTGTAATTATACAATAACCTAGCTCTATAATAAATCTAATAAAATCTATCTTCCTTATAAAGAATTTATATTTTTTAATTTCTACTAATATCTATTCTTCTTATAGTCTTTTTAAAACCCATTTAACGTATTCTCCGTACTCTTCCTTAGTTATTAAGTAGATAATAATGTCGTTAAAATATACTATAATAAACTTATTAAGATGTTCTCCTAATATACTTTTAATAAGCTTTTAAAACGTTACTAGTATATTTATAAATTTAAATTGCATAACTAATAGCTTATATAGTCCTTCCTTTAACCTAAAGGCTACCTTTTATTTATCGCCTTTTTTAATCCTAATCTAATAATATGCCTATTTTAGATCTATCTTTATAAAGATTTATATATTTTTTATTTAATCCTAAATTTCGCTAATTAAGGGTAAAGGATATCTATCCTTCCTAGTAATGCTATTTAACTATCTATAGTTAATATATAGCCTAAGTTTTCTATTTTTTTTTGTATAAATAGTACTAGATATCCTATTAATAACTATAATAATCTAATATATCCCTTTTGTAGGTTTTCTTAGACAAACTCTTTAAGTACTCTTAACTCTTCTTTAGTTAGCTTATAAATTAGAAAGAACTTTAAACTTATTCCTAGTTTTAATTCTATTTTATAGTCCTATACTATATACTTTAATAGCCTTTTACTTTTTAAGCTCTATAGTTTCTTATTATATTTATAGTATCTTTTTAGTATATAAAATAACCCTTTCTTAATTTCCTTATATATTACTCTAACTTAGTACTATACCAACTTAGTTACTATACACCTTTTACGTCGTTAAGTATTTCTAATATTAACTTAACCTATAACCTAATTAATCTTTAGATTATATTCCTATAACTAAGGCATTCCTAATACTGCCTTACTCCGTCCTAATAGTAGGATATTAAAAAACATCTTAATTTATTTCCCTTTAATAGTTATCTAAATAGGTCCTGTTTTAAGATTAATAATACCTCCTCTATAGGCTATTAGACCTCCTAAAATTGTAACTAATAAATAAAGGTACTCTTTCTATTTATAAGGTAGTCCTATTTATTTAACTACTACTAGTAAGATATAGTTTCTTATTACTCCACTATCTACTAACGCTTTAAACTATTAATCTTACCAATTAACTTATAAATTTAGGTATTATCCTTAAATTTCTTTAGGGGTCTAAGTCTTTACTATTAGCTCCCTTTAGTTTTATAGGCCTCTACTTTTCCTAACTATTAGCTACTTAATCCTATTATACTTAGCTCGCTCTTTAGCTAATGCTTAGTTCGCTTTTTATCTTTAATATACTATAGGTATATATTCTTTAGGTATTTCTACTACTATTACCTATCTAAGCATTCTTCTATAAGGAATCTTTCTAGTTAAAATATTAAGTCTTTTAACTTCTAAACTTCTACTAGATACTATCTATGCATATACTTAGCATTTCTATAATATCGCTTATTTAGCGCCTAATATATCCTTATAGGGTACTTCCGGTTCTTTTTTTTTATTATAGATTTTTATATATATTGTATATATTATCTATATATACAATCTATACCAATATATAATGCGCTAGGTGCTTTAGATTAACTCTTAGCTTATCTTTACTTTTAAGTTTAAACCTCTATTTAGCTAATCTAAACGCTAATCTCTTATTTGTAAGTTTTATTATTTACCTCTTACTTCTCTAATCCTTTAATCTTTCTTCTAGATTTCTTAACGTTATAATTAATACTCCTTTAATATAACTTATACGTTTTTCTATAATTGCTTAGTCTTAAATAACTCTTTTATCCAGCCATATATAAAAATCTTCCTATTTATTATTATATCGCTGTCTATACCACTTTTAGTATAGCTTTATAAGCGTATATAATTTACCAGTAAGGAAATATCTTATTATTACTGCATTGTTATAACCTTTAGGAGGCGAGTCCCATAAGGCGGGGAGATGGATTACGGGGTTTTCTCAAATAGAGTTTTCTCCCCACATGTATATAAGGAGTAGTCCGCGTGGGCCCAATAGGGATCCGAATCGGACGTTAAGCAATGAATTATTATAACCTTTAGTATACCGTTCTTTAAATCTAGTTAAAACTCCTAGGTCCTCTTCTTATTCCAGTTCTTTAAGCTAATTTACTCTTAGCGTACCTACTTTAGGCCTATTAGTAATTTTTTATATAGGTACTTTAACCCTTAGTCTACCTAATATTCTTAACCCTTAATAGCCTCTTTATTTTTATTATACCTTAATTTAATTCTTAAATCCTTCCTTGTCTTTTCCTAGTTTGCGTCTAGCTATAAAATCCTTTAGATTTATAAACTTTCTAATTCTAGTATTAACTATTTAACTCTAAGGCTAAATACTTTATTTACCTATTATAGGATTCTTTCCCTTTATTACGGAAGTCCTATCTTTTTAATCTTTTACCTTAATCCATCCTTATAGATAACTGGCTTATACTCTTATCCTTTTCTTAAAATCTTAAGCCTTTAGCCCTTTACCTTTATTAAGTACTAAAATAGTTTACTATCCTACTTCTTTCATATCTTGTAAAGTAATAGATATTATATCTAATAGAGTCTTAATCCCTATTACTAATCCGTCCTCTATAGTAGATTTAACTTCTACCTCTATTATAATATCTTTAAGGTCTATATGCTCCTAGTAAGCTACCTTTATTACCTTATTATTACTAAATATTTCGCCTATATCGATTTTATCGTCCTTAATATCTAATCTACGTAATAGTTTACTAGTTCTTCTAAATTTTATTAATTTTAGCTCCTATAGCTAATAGCTTACGCCATACTTAGCGTCTTTATAAATTTAGTATATTTTATTATAATAAAACGTAAAGCTTTTAATTAAACACTCTTTGGTTCCTCGCAGTATACTATTGTCCCTTTATACGTATATATTATCTACTAGTCTAGTTCCCTTTGCCGTATAGTTTCTTTAACTATTTTTACAGTCTCTGGTAAAATAACCCTATTTTCCGCAATTTATATAAGTTTATCTCTAAACTATTTTTCTTATTATAGAGTCCGCCTAAATATCTTCTGCTATTAAAATCCCTAGTTTAGCCTCTACTCCTTAACCCTTTAATTACTTAATCCTTATCCTCTAGGTTTCTATGGTTTCTTTATCTATCTTTTATAGGCTTTTTTAGTACTACTTAGGTCTATTAGCTCTACGCTATACTATAGTTTCTAATTCTAACTTTGTTATTGCGTGCCTTGCGCCTTATATAACTGTAGAACTCTATCCTAACCCTTTTTAGTCTATTCCCTTTAATAGATCCTATTACCAATCTTAATTACTTAATTAATTAGTTCCCTTAAGGTATCTGTATCTTCTATTAGGATAATTACGTCCTAAACTTTCTCCCTAAGCCCTTATTTATACTATACTATAAGCGCCTTATTATTCCATTTAACTTACGTTACTAACGTTTAAAATAATATTATATACTTAATTACTAAAGTTCTCTATATTAGGTTTTAAAGCTTTCTTTTTACTATAGTAGTTACCTCTAGGTCTTTAAATATTTATATTAGGCGTTCTACAAACCCGTTTTAACTAGCGAATATATACCATACCTTCTAATTAGTAGTTGCTATGCCGTTTTCCTATACCTCTATTAGGTAAGGCTTAAACCACTTAAGTGCCCTCCTTATTAGGAACAATCCTATATAGGTAACTTAGTCTATAGGCGTTACTAGCTTCGCTTCTTCTTATATAACCTTAAAGTATATTTATATAAGGAATCCCTTAAGCTTTAACTTCTCTTCTAAGAATTGCTTAATGGATAGTAGCTTAAACTTTACTACTCCTATCCTATTAATCCTTTCTTTAAGTATCCTATTATTATCCATTAATTAATTAACTATTTCTTATAGCTGTCTAACCGTAACTAGCTAAGAGTTAGTATTTACTATATTGGTATTGTTACCTAATCTTAATATAGTTGCTGCCCTTAACGGCGTTATAACTGCTGTTTTTAGTAGCATATTATTCGTCTTTATTAATACTATAACTAGGTAGTAAATATATAACGAAGTCTTACAGTATAAACTACGGTAGACTTATTAATAGGCTAGGTATATAGGTAAATAAGAAGTTAACAATATAATAATAACTAGTGAAGTAGTTACCTAATAGATTAACTCTAATTATATTCTAAGATTTACTATAAAGAAGAGAGCTATCTAAGTAGGGACTGTAGTCCTTTAAATATATAATATTATGCCTAAGAAATGTACTAAGTACGTTAGTACGTTAGTACGTCGGTATATTTTACGTTCCTATATTTCTACGTTTATACATTCTAAACCTATAATATAACTAGCCATATAACTTAGTTACCCCTTATCCTATAGCTTAATCGGTTCCAGTGCCTCCTATATTATCTTAATTACCCCGTTTATATCTCTTTTTAGTAATCGCACTACTGCTAATATAAGGTCCGTAATATAAGGAACCCTTTTTAAGGCGCATTATTCTTAGGGCTTTAAACTTATATAAGCTTTGGTTTAAAGAAAAACGGTATAATATTAGGGATGTAGTAATTTTTTATTGTTGTTGTTTATATTAGCTAATAAGGCTTACGCACGGTACTGTATTCTAGCCTGTTTTTTAGGCGCTAAAGAGACTAGTAAATAATATATATATAAGGAGGCGGTTATATACTACAAGGAACAAAAGAGTATTTAATTAGAAGTTTTGCGTTTTATTATAATAACGTATACTAAATTTATAAAGATGTTAAGTATAATTTAAGCTATTAGCTATAGGAACCTAAGTTAAAGAGATTTTAGGGTATAAGAGAGTTAGATAAAAAATAGAACTCTATAAACTAGATTAAGATCTAGAGGGTATATATAGCTAGAGGTTAGTAGAGAGGGTTTTTATAGATTAGTTTTTGTCGGTACCAATTTAATGGTAGTGAGTCGTGTCTAGGGGCACGAAATACGTATGGTATCGTATGCTTATTTAGACGGTGGTGACTTGTCTTTCTAATCGTACATGAAGAGGTGCAATTTAAGGGGTTTCCTGAGCTCGCTTACCTCACGTAATTGCGACCATAAATTCCTGTGCGAACTCGTTCAGACACTGGCAGTACTTAAAAAATAAAACAACTTGTGTATAGCCTCCGTAATTGCTTTAATAGAACCGTGAAATATAAAAGAAATACGTAAGAAATAAAACCATAAAATACGAAAGAAATTAAGAAATAAAACCATAAAACACAAAAGAAATACATAGGAAATTCCTCCGTATAGTAGGTGCTATAATTATACACTAGCGGTACTTAAAAATAGAACCGCTTGTATATAGCCTCCGTAATTTGCTTTAATAAAACTATAAAATATAAAATATATAAAAATAAAACCAAAAAGTATAAAAGAAATGCGTAAAAATAAAACTATAAAACATAAAGGAAATGCGTAGGAAATCCTCTCGAAGTGCCTTCTGGGCTGTCTTCTAAATAGTGCTTTAAGCTGGCTATAAGTCCTGCTTACGGTACGTAAGATGAATCGTACGGCCTTCTAACGGGCCGTAAATGAACCATACGGCCTTCCGATGGGCCGTAAATGAACCATAAGTACTCCGTAAAGCTAGGTAAGCTTGCTTAATAAGCCTAACGGGCTAATACGCCTTAACTGGAACGGCTTTTCGGCTAACGGGTGGTCGAAACGGCGGTGCAGGCGGTGGGTTTTGGTACTGCTGGCGGTAGCGGCGGTCCGTAAAGGAGGTAGTATATGCTCCCTGACTGGGGTGTTCCTTCTCCCATATAACGGCTGAAGACTGGGCAGCAAAGGGTAGATTGAATGAGGTCTTTGGTTGGCAAATGGACATGATATGCGCCCCCAGGGGGTCGTACGTGGGTTGGTCCATATGCAGTAGGGGGAGGGTAGAAGCGGTTGCCGCAGGTAGTGATTGCTGGGCAGGTTGCGGAGGTTCGTACGAGCTTGGTGAAGCTAGCGGAGCTTGCGCGGAGGGAGCTTGCGTGGATGGAGCTTGCGCAGACGGAGGTTGCGCGGACGGAGGTTGCGTAGGCGGAGCTTGTACGGGCGGAGCTTGTATAGGCGGAGCTTGTACAGGCGGAGCTTGTATGGACAGGGCTTGTACGGACGGGGCAGTCGTAATATTTGATTGAGGCTCTGGTGACTGAGCTAGGGTAGGAAGGCCAGGTAGAGGATCGTCCTTCGAGGCTTGCGGGCCTATTGCAGCATCGTCTTGAGGGTTAAGCTCCTTTTGATCGGTCGCTTGATCTTGATTTCCACCAGAGTCCACCTGTCGATTTCCACCGGAGTCTGCCTGTCGATTTCCACTGGAGTCCACCTGTCGGTTTCTGCTGGGGTCCATCTGAGTCTTGTCCAGAACTGATATATCCGCAGGCGGAGATTGCCTTACGGATATGTCTGCGGAGATTAGGTGATTCTCTGTCACGACGGGGTGCTTCTAGGGGTGTCCTTGGCCATGCTTTACAGCAGGTTTAGCATGTTCAGTGAGTTCCTGGGGGACTTCCGGAATAGGCAAAGGTGCTTCTAGTTCGTCTAGCTTGACGTTATGGGTGTTCTGGGTAGGACTTGGTTGGTGTAGGTACTGTAGTTCCTGGGGGACTTCTGAAATAGGCAGTGCTTCCAGTTCGTTTGGTTCGAGGGAGTGTGACGTTGTATATGGCAGAAGTCCTATTTCTCCAGGCGGTGGTGGATTTGTAAGTATTGAAGGTCCTAAAAAACCAGAGATCCAATTGGGTTTTTGAGAAGCAAAGAATCCATAGGTATTAATGTGGTCTAGGACTTCCTCTTTGGTCCATTCCGTTTGGTTTTCCTCGCATAGTGTGTCGTACAAAGACTGCAATAGTAACTTGCTTATTAACCCATACACCTTGGTGACGTAGGAGGGCTCGTAGGTTGTAGGTAGCTATACGGTCGCAAGTCTTAAAAATAGCTTCCGTAAAGTCCGCGAAGTCCTCCTGGTATTGCTCCCATAGGTCGACGTTTATAAACTTGAAGTATCCGTACTCAAGGGTTTTGAATTTGATGTAGTTGTTAACATCAGGTATGGACGTAAGGTCGACTCCCTGCCTCCACTTGTCCTAACCTTCATCGACTTACTTTCTGATGTCTGCCATGCTTGTGTAGGGTAGTACGTAGCGGGTAGAAGGGTCTTATAGTTGTCCGTAAAGGTGGTTGATAGGTCCGTAACGGTTTATAGAAGGGTAAGGGGTCTCCGTAAGGGGTCAGAGTGGAGGCCGGGGTATTAAGGTAGGGTGTGGTAAGGGTCGGGGTTCGAGGTGGTCGCGTTCTTGGTATGATCGCGTTCTTGACGTGGTCGCGTTAACTACTGGTACAGTGGTCAATATATCTGATTAAGGTGGAGCGTAAACGTCTTCCAAAACCAGGGTAGATCTAGATAAGGTGGAGCGTTAGACGTCTTCCAAATCCAGAGTAGATTCAAGGTAGTTCTAGATAAGGTGGAGCGTCAGACGTCTTCCAAATCCGAAGTACTTTAATTCTCTTCAACTGAAATAGGGGCTTGCAAGGTGGAGCGTAAACGTCTTCCAAGCAAGTGCGTATTTCCTGATCTGTGCGCGCTCACTGATCAGTGTCGGTACCAATTTAATGGTAGTGAGTCGTGTCTAGGGGCACGAAATACGTATGGTATCGTATACTCATTTAGACGGTGGTGACTTGTCTTTCTAATCGTACATGAAGAGGTGCAATTTAAGGGGTTTCCTGAGCTCGCTTAGCTCACGTAATTGCGACCATAAATTCCTGTGCGAACTCGTTCAGACAGTTTTAAATAATAGCAATAGCGCTAAAATACCCACCTAGTAATAAGGCTATTATTAGTAACAATAAGGTAATAAAGGCGGCGTACTAAGAGTACGTAGACCTTAAAAATGCAGTAATAGAGGTAGAGGTTAAGATAGCTTTAGAAACTGAAACAGTAATAGGTATTAAAGCTCTATTAAATATAATATCTATTACTTTATAAAATAGAAGGAGTTAAAACTAAAATAGTCTAAGTAAGTAGTAGCTAGCTACCTAGGCTAAAAAACCCCTAAAGCTATTTTAACAGGAGTACTACTAGCTAGATATATATAATATAATATAAAGATATATCTCTAGCTGCTATATCTACTAGCGAGCCAAAGCTCTATATAAAACATACAATAGCCTTTTAAAGCTACCGCCTATTCTAGACTAAAGATAGAAGAATATCTTAATTAACTTTATTATCAATCTCCCTATAAGTAAAGGCTATATAAACATTATAGTAGCTATAAACTAACTATCTAAGATAAGATACTTAATTTCCTACCCTAATATATTAGCACCTACTATTACCTAACTGCTCCTAGATTATATATAGAAACTCTATAGGCTCCCTAAAACGATTATCTTTAGCAAAGGCCGCTAGTTTATCTCTATATTAAAAAAACTAACTATTTAACTCTATATTAAAGCACTATTGTCTACTATATATTGCCTGAAAACGGATAGTTAAATAAAATATATAAACGCTATAATGGAATAGTATATTTAAATATACACGTTATATTTATAGGATAACTAGATTAACTAGCTTATATTTACCAAGTTTACTATAAATAACTCTATTTTAGAAACAATAAAGGTCTCCCTATTTATAGCTAACTATAGCTAGTATTTATAAATAGGTTTTACATCTTTTAATAATATCCTTTACCTCGCTTATTATATCTTATAAGTTATAAAAGTAAATAAATTTATAAAAAATATAGAGGAATTATAATAGTTTCTTACTAATAAGATAATATAGGCCTAATCTATATAACGGAACCTTGTAGTAGGTACTATAATAGGCTCGTTATTAGGCTAGGTATATAGGTAAAGTAAATTAAAGTTAACAACGTAATAATAACTAGTGGAGTGGTTGCCTAATAGATTAACTTTAATTATATTTTAAGAATTACTATAAGGAAGGAACTATCTAGGTAGGGACTAAGGGTCCTTAAATACATAACCGTACTCCTATAAAATCCTCCTTATATATAATATACGTGTTATATATATTATACGTATATTCCTCTTATATACTGCGTATACTACGTACAACATTATATAACCTTAGTTACTATTCCTTATTATATAGTTCTACCGGCTTTATCTTAAACCGTACCTAAATTAACTAACTAGCTTCTTCTAACTCTTTCCTAAGTAGTTATAATATTATACTTAAAGTGTCCGTAATACCATCTCCCTTCTCTTTATCTTCGTTCTTAAAGATTCCTAGCATCTCTAAGTCGTTTATTAGAGGTATAATATCCATCTAATCAATTTAGTTAATATTATTACTTATTATACTTAAAGTAATTTCTTCTTCTTTATAGGCGCAACGTCGTGCTTATACTATTCCTGCGATACTATCTCTTAGTAAGATTATACTGTCTCTATATTCTTACTATTTAAAAGAGGGGTTAGTCTATATTACGTTAGCGAACCTATCTTCGCGATAACTGTCCTTTTGCTTAAAGTGCATTAAAGCGAATATTTGTTTATTCTATAACATTTGCTTTATCTCTAATACTAAATATACGCAACCTATTACTCTTAATAGTTATGTAGTTCCCTAATTAATTTATTTTAGGGTTTTGTGTTTAATCTACTGCTACGCGGCTAGATAGTAAACTATCTTAAGCTTTTGCTAAGTGTATAATTACAGCACCTGTCGTACCAACCGCGTGCCTACGCGTTCGGTACGCCAGGTACGCGTTTACGCGTTCGGTGCACTAACCACTCGCTTACGCGTCTGGTGCACTTATAAAGCACTAACTAATTAGGGGGAAGGTGCATCAGTATATAGACCACGTAGTCTGCTTTATATAATCGACAGTTACCATTATCTAAAAGAGCATACGATACTACACGTATTTCGTGCCCCTAGATCTAACTTACTTATGCTATTAAGTTAGTATAAATACTGATTAGTAAGCGCGCACAGATCAGCAATTACTTAATACCTCCCCCCGAGCGATATATACGATAGCAACTACCTATTTAAACTCCTAGTACGACCTGCTAAAAGGTCAGAAGTTGGGGATTACGGACTATCACCAACTCTGTATACTTATTTAAGTCTTAGTACAGTTTACTAGAAGTTTATAAACGCGAATATAGACCTTTACAGAACCCCTATCCTTAAACCCCTTAAACCTTTTACCTTTTTAGACCTTATAGAAACCTCTTATCCTTCTATAAATCGTTACGGACCCGTTAATCGCCTTTACGGACTACTACAAGACCTCTTCCACCCGCTACGTACTATATAGTATAGCAGACATCAGTAAGCAAGTTAGCGAAGGTTAAAAGAAGTGGAGATAAGGAGTCGACGTTACGTCTATAAACGACGTTAATAACTATATTAGTTTCAAAATCCTTAAATATAAATACTTTAAGCTTATAAATGACGACCTGTGGGAGTAATACTAGGAAGACTTTGCGGACTTTACGGAAGCTATTTTTAAGGCCTACAACCCTATTACTATTCGTAAACTACGAACCCTTTTACGTAACTAAGGTATATAGGTTAAAAGGAATAAATAAGTTACTGTTGTATAGTCCTTGTATAATATAATATACAAGAAGGACCAAACGGAATAGACTAAAGAGGAAATCCTAGACTAGTTCCAAGAAACTAAGGAACTCTTTACTTCTTCTAAACTTAATGTAATTGCTAGCCTTATACCTAACCTACTTAACCAAATTCGTCCTATAAACCTAAGCGATTTTGTAATTAATCTTATAGGCTAAAGTATACCTAGTACTTAAGTTACGGACCGTAATACCCCTGTAAATTAAATTACGGACTAAACCCCTTTCGTTATTTAAGCCATATATCTGTAAACTATATATCCATAAGCTATAGATCCGTAAGTTATAGACCCGCAACCTACCTAAGTAAAGACCTACGGCAAGGAGCTAGCTAACCTAGCTAAGCTCTATACTAACGAATCTAAGTATAGCGGTAAAAACGACAATTTTAATTTTAAACTAACCATCTTTACGGACCTTTGTTAGAAGGCCGATATTCCTAAACAGGAGTTCAGCTAAGCCTACTCTACTATACTGCGCGGCCTAGTACTTAACTACTATTACACTAACCTTAAGAGCAACCCCCTTGGTGTTCCCTTTAATAAGCTATATAAAGCTACCCGTAACTACTTTAAAGGACCAGAATATAAGCGTAATATCCTTACCTAATAGAATGCGACTAAGCTACGGACCGTAATTAATAAGAATACTGAAAAATCGACTATAAAGTGCCTGCAAATTCTTATTAAAGACCTCTGGCACCTATAGCACGGCCTTAACGCTAAGCTTTAAATAGACGACTTCCTGTATAATAAACTTATTACGGCCTGCTAGGAAGTAGAGCCCTATAAGTATACCTACTACAAGCCTACAGATACCTTAGCTGGCCTTATTAATAATTTATGCTCCTCTATTATAATGTACAAAGTCTTAAACCTACTAGGCAGCACTTAAGCCTTTATTACGGATATTTAATATCTATAAACAAACTTAGACGTCTACTTTACGGACCGCCGCTACCGCTAGTAGCACCTGTACTGACTAAGTCCTACCCGTAACCCCTATAGCAACCCCTATATAAAAGTATACCCCTATAAACGAACTAGCCAGAAGTGCTTTATATGTAGTAAAGAAGGATATTAGTTTATAAGGTATATCTAGGAAGAACATAATAAGTCTAAGAAGAGATTTGACAATTAGATTAACTAGTTTATTTTAGACTATAAAGGAAAGGAAGCGGAGGAGTCTCTTAACGAGTTAATAGAAGCCCTTATAATTAACTTTAACTTAGACGCTTAGGAATAAGAGACCTTAGAGATATTCCTAACTACTTTCGGACCTTTTATGGACAGCTAAGCCTTTAATATTACGACCGCATTAGCCGACCGCTCCTTTGTATACTTAATTGCACCCAAAAACCAGCCCGTAAGTATACTCATTAAACCTATTACGGACGTTATAGACCCTAAATAGGACCTATTTGCATATATCACTATAGAACGCTACACCCCTAAAGAATTTTACGGCGTTATAATCGATATAGGTGCCTCTAAGAAGTCTACTATAGGCTACGGATAATACCTTATATATAGGACTACCATAAATAATAATATGGACATTAATATTACGCAAACTAGGGCCGTAAACGTCTAATTCGGCATTAGCTTAACCGCATTAATTAAATTAGTTAAAGTTAAGACTCTAATTAGCCTAGTTAACTTCCACGTAGTAAAAGCGGATACCCCCTTTCTACTTTGTTTTATAGATATAGACAGGTTATAGGTATACTACAATAATGTTATAGACACCTTAATTAGCCCCGCAACTGCCCTAGAAAGCAAGTATATTACCCTACCAATTATACGACGATTTAGACACCCGTTCCTTATATAGGGAGAGACTTTACAGACCTACATTTAGGAATCTTTTAACTATAACCCGTACTACCTTACCAGTACGGAAATCTACCGCCTATACCGCTATTTCGGCCACCTGTTAGCCGAAAAGCTATATAGAGTCCTTAAACGCTCTAGACATAACAATATTAATAAAAAGGCAATCGACCACCTAATAAAATACTGCTCCTACTGCTAGAAATACAGACATTCTCTAGGCTGATTTAAGTTCACCCTTTATAAGGATCTTAACTTCAACTATTTAGTGTATATAGATATTATGTACATTAACGGCAGCCTAATACTATATATAATTGATAAGGCAACCCGCTACTAAGCCGCCCGTTAGTTGCAAAATATATCTATAAAGTATACTTAGGATATTTTACGGACCTGCTGGATTAATACATACGTTAGACCTTCTAAGTATATTACCCACGACGCTAATAAAAACTTTATTAGCAAGGAATTCCAGCAGTATGCTATAGCCATAGCTATATTAACAAAAGCTGTTTTAGTTAAGGCGTATTAGTCTATTAGGCTTATTAAGCGAGCTTACCTAGCCTTATAGAGAGCTTACTAAATTATTACAGACAAATATAAGGACATTTAAAAGGAACTGGCTCTATAGATAGCCGTAAAAGCCATTAACGACACTACTGGCCCGGACGGACTAGTACCTACCCTCTTAGTCTACGGAGCTTACCTAAGGATAAGTAACCTAGATCCTCCTGCCCCGTCTATTATAGAACGAGCAGCTATAATACGGAAGGCGATAGCCGAGATAGTTAAGCTATAGGCTAAATAAACTGTTAATAACGCCCTATACTACCGTAACGGACCTAACACAACCTTAGTACATGACCTCCCGCTTAACTCTAAAGTCCTTATATAGCGTAAAAGCGGTAAGTAGACTAGACCTTACCATCTACTAGCCGTAGAAGACGAGACCTACTATGTATAGCTCCCTAGTGAACTGATAAGCTTTAGAAGTACGTTTATAAAACCTTATTTTCGGTCCAAAAACACCTATAACATTAAGCTAGATGAACTAGAAGCACCTGCCGAATTAGATAAACTAGAAGTACCCGCCAAATTAGATAAACTAAAAGCACCCTTACCTACCCTAAAGGTCCCCTAGAAACCCACTAAACCTACTAAACCTACTATAAAGCGTGGCCGAGGACGCCCCCGTAAGAACCCTATAACGGAGAATTACCTAACCTCCATAAGTACATCCGTAAAGCAATCTCCGCCTACAGATATATTAGTTCTAGTATAGGAAACCCCTTTTATGGACTTACGACGCAAAGAGATTAATGGACTACTTAAAAAGGGCGTCTTTGCGGTTATAATGGAGAAAGACGTTCCGCAAGGCGTCCGTATATTTAACTTACGCTTTATTAACAAAATTAAGTACCCTAGTACTAATAAAGCCTTTAAAAAGTTAAGGCTTGTTATATAAGCCTATAACGACTAAGAAAAAGACTTAGTCCTTACGCAATTGCCTATAATTTAACAAGTCAGTTAATGGATTATACTTATACTTATGCCCGGACTATAGTAAAGCAAACCCGTAGCCCTTTACCTATAGGATATCTCGTAAGCCTATATGCAGTCTAATACCTACCTAAATAGGGACATCTTTATACGGCTACCCCCCGAGCTTAACCTACAACTAGGAACAATTCTATAGGTTATAAAACCTCTATATAGAGTACCGGAAGCTAGAAACTATTAGTTTAAGACGTACTACTAGCACTATATTAGTAAACTTAAAATGGAATAGTTAACCTACGACCCTTGCCTTCTATACAGCCTATTAAACGGCCTTAGTATTATTAGACTCTAAATGGATAATACCCTCTTCCTAGCAGACCAGACCTTTGCGGATGCTAAAGAGACTAAACTATAAGAGGTAAAGTTCTTAGTAAAGCTATAAGAGCAGTTAACTAAGCAGACTCTAATTAAGTTTAATAGAGGCTTAATTATATAAAAGGGTAACCTAATCCAGCTAACTTAGGAACGCTAAGCTTAAAACCTAAAGCCTATTATAGCAAGATCTATAGACCTTACTAGCTCCCATAGAGAGACCTATAAAACCATAAATATAAAGGACTAATACGCTGTATAGCGTATAAGAGGCGCCTATATTACTACAGTCTGCCAACCTAAATCTACCTATAATTTATCCTTTACGGCCTAGGTAGTAGATCTATAAGAAGAAAATATTAAGCAGCTTAATAAGCGCATTTAGTGGTAAATTAACAATGCAGTAAGGGGACTTACTTTTATACCACTAGACCTAAGTTCCCTTAGCTTACTAGTATTTACGGACGCCTCCTTTACTAATAATAAAGACCTATTATTATAAATCGGTTTTATAATTATACTTACGGACCATAATCAGGACGCAAAT
>Ga0307515_10006740_pt1 | contig 22865 bp, 22 predicted proteins | sample 17_EM_MG_FD_194513 | JGI IMG/M metagenome (GOLD analysis project Ga0307515, IMG submission 194513) | Populus trichocarpa ectomycorrhiza microbial communities from riparian zone in the Pacific Northwest, United States - 17_EM | ecosystem: Host-associated > Plants > Roots > Unclassified | place... | reverse complement strand
GCTTTGGACCGCCATGCAAGCGAAGCACGGTCTCGCGGACATCCCTTACCAAGATGTTTCGTCGTGGAGATTCGGCGACTTCGTGTTTGCTTGGGACTACGACGTGTTCGCCGATGGCACGAAGCTCCGCCGTTCAGGTTTTCATGAATATGTGGACAGCGAAGAGATGTTCACGCGTGTCTTCAGTGACTTCAAACGGAGACGAGTGATCCCTTAGGCTTGCCGTGCGCCGGCGCGGGCCGGTAGATTGAATGCGATGGTGTCACCGAAGTCGCTGCCGGCGTTCATTCTTGGAATCGTGCTCATGGCGAGCGCGGCGGCGGCGCGCGCTCAAGACGTCGCCATTGAGCAGAGCGCCGCCACCGAGGGAGATGCCCCCTTGGAGCAAGTTGAAGTGCTCGGCGAGCGGCCGGGCCCGCAGATGTGGAAGGTCTCCAAAGGCGATCATGTGCTGTGGATTCTTGGCACGCTGTCGCCTTTGCCTAGAGATCTGAAATGGCGCTCGAAAGCCGTTGAAGAGGTGATCGCCCATTCGCAAGCGGTGCTGAGCGATGAAGTCGACTTCGATGCGGGAATCGGTCCCATCAGCGGGTTTCGTCTGTATCGGCAATGGCGTCGCGTGCGAAACAACGCGGACGACGCCACACTGAAAGATGTGCTGCCTGGGCCGCTGTACGAGCGCTTCTCGCGGTTGAAGCAGAAATACGCTCCCAAAGACGAGAGCCTCGAAAGGCTGCAGCCCATGTTCGCGGGCGGCCGCTTGTTTGGAAAAGCCGTGCAAGCGCGCAAGCTGACTTCGGAGCGCTATGTGCAGAAGGAAGTGCGCAAGCTCGCGAAGCGTCATGACGTCAAAATTCGTCGCATCAAAATTCCCATCGAAGATCCGCGAGGCTTGTTGCAAGTCGTCGGCGAGACACCGCTCAAAGCCCAGTCCATTTGCTTGGACACGACGTTGTCCCGTTTGGAGCTGGACGTGAGCACGCTTGCCGCTCGTGCTGAGGCGTGGGCCGTCGGCGATGTGGATGCGCTTCGCGAGCTGCCGCATGTCAATCAAGATGCGGCGTGCTGGGCTGCCGTGTCCGATGCGCCTCGCATCAAACAGATCGGCGATCGCATACGCTACGCGTGGATTGCCGCAGCGGAAAAAGATCTGGAACAGAATCGCTCGACCTTTGCGCTGCTCAGCATCGAGCGCTTGCTCGGCCCGGAAGGCTTGCTCGCGACGTTTCAGGCGAAGGGCTACAGCGTCGAAGGCCCATAGTTCGGTACGGACGCCAAGAGGCCGACCGGGGCGGTTCGCGCCAGACACCCCGTTCCATGCGACCGGAGGTTGCAACCCGTGGGCACGAGCACACTGAAACTCGGTACCATACGGCCCAAATTCCAATGGATGGTCTCTAAATGCGTAAGCTGTTTGCCGTAATGCTCTGTCTGTTCGTGGGCAATGTATGGGCCGACACGACGACCCGATACGTCGTGAAATTTCAGGATCACGTCGGCGGCTCGCAAGTCACGACAGTGCGTTCGGACGGCACCATCCATGTGACTATGAGCTACCTTGACAACGGGCGCGGTCCGGATATCAAAGAGCAATACAAGATCGCTCCGGACGGCGGCTTCCTCAGCTACAAGGTCACGGGTAAATCCACCTTTGGCGCGCCGGTGAGCGAATCTTTCACGCGCAAAGGGAACGCTGTGGAATGGGTCTCGTCGGCGGACAAAGGCAAGCTCACCATAGCGGATCCCGCTGCCTATGTTCCGGTGGAAAGCTCGTTCGAAACGCTGGCCGTCGTGGCACGGGCGGTCAACAAGCAGCCGAATAAAAAACTCAAAGGTGTCCCGGGCGGTGAGATCGGCATCGAGCGCCTGGCGGAGATGAAGCTCACTCGCAACGGTCAGACGGTTCCAGTGGTCTTGTACGCCTTGACGGGAGTGACCACGCAGCCAGGCTTCGTTTGGCTGACAGACGACGCGGAGCAACGCTTCTTCGCTTTCACATTCGCTTGGTTCCAAGTCATCGAGACCGGTTGGGAAGACCAGGCAGCCGCGCTTACCGCGCGCCAGGCGCAAGCCGAAACGGAATGGTTAAATCGTCTGCAAACTCGTTTGAGCCATGAGTTCAGCGGCCCGGTCTTGTTCCGCAATGTGCGAGTGTTCGATTCCAAAGAGGCCAAGCTCACTGAACCCGCGGATGTTTACGTGGATGCTGGCAAGATTGCCGCCATCTACAAAGGCAGCTCAACTCCGCGCGGCGCCGCCGCGGTGATCGATGGGTCCGGCAAAGTTCTATCGCCGGCGCTCTTCGACATGCACACGCACGAGTCCGTTTGGAATCTCGTGCTGCAAGTGGCGGCGGGCGTAACAACCAGCCGCGACATGGGCAACGAAGTCGGGGAGATGCGCCGTATTCGCCGTGAAGTGGATGGGCGGCACATCATCGGCCCGCGCATCATTCCGTCCGGATTCATTGAAGGCGACAGTGAGTTTGCGTCGCGAACCGGTCTCGTGGTGAAGAGCTTGCAGGAAGCCAAGGAGGCCGTGGACTTCTACGCGCAACATGGTTACCGGCAAATCAAGATCTACAACTCTTTCCGTCCCGAGTGGGTGCAAGAGACCGCGGCTTACGCTCATGAACGCGGCTTGCGAGTCAGCGGGCACATCCCGGCATTCATGCGCGCGGAAGAGGCGGTGCGTGCGGGATACGATGAGATTCAACACATCAATCAAGTGCTGCTGAATTTCTTCGTGACGCCGAAGACGGATACGCGCACGCTCGCGCGCTTTTATTTGATCGCCGAAGAAACCTATAAGCTCGATTTGGATTCGAAGCGCGTCACCGACTTCATCGATCTGCTGAAAACCCGCGGCACGGTCATTGACACGACGCTGACGGCGTTCGAAGGCATGCTGAATCAGAAGCAGGGCGAGCTGAATCCATCCTTCGCCGCCGCTGCGCCGAATGTGCCGGTGGCCCTGCAGCGCCAGTGGCGCACGAATTCCATGAACGTCACGGATAAGAATGTCGATCGCTATCGCGCTTCGTATGCGAAGTTGCTCGAATTTACAAATCGCATGTACAAAGCCGGCATCCCCTTCGTTGCGGGAACGGATGATATCGCCGGGTTCACCTTGCATCGCGAGCTCGAGCTGTATGTAAAAGCGGGAATTCCAGCGGGCGAGGCGTTGCGCATCGCCACTTGGAACGGCGCGAAGTACACCGGCACGTCAGATCGTCTCGGCTCCATCGAAGTCGGCAAGAGCGCGGATGTGATGCTGCTCGACGGCGACCCCACGCAAGACATCTCAGCCGTGCGGCGTGCGCGCCTCGTGATGAAAGAAGGTGTGGCCTACTATCCTGCGGAAGTCTTCGAGGCCATCGGCGTGAAGCGCTTTGCGGACCCGCCGGCCATCGAATTGTCCGCGCCTGCCGCGGCCAATTGAAAGGCTTACGCCGCCATAAATAGACCGCCGCTTTTGCGGCGGCGGTCTGTCGCGGTGGTTAGTTTTCTGCTGAAAGCACCCTGCGCCTGTGCTCTGTCGGCCGAAAGTCGCCTACGGTGCTTTCGACCCACGCGCGAAAGGCGCGACTTTCGCGCGCTAGTTTTCGGTGGCGTCGCGATGTACGCGCAAGTCGCGCTCCATGCGAATCGCATCCTCCAGGCGCTGGTAGTAACCGCGTACGCGTGCGGTCTCGCGGTAGCCCGCCGCTGCGTAGAAGCGGCGCGCCTCATCGTTTGTGGCTCGCAGTTCAAGCCGAATCAAGAATGTACCTGCGGTCATCGCCGTCTGTTCCAGCCACGAGAGTAGGCGCCGGCCAATGCCACGACGGCGATTTCCGCCCTCCACGGCGAACAGATTCAGGTGAGCGGAATCGTCTCCGAACTGCATGATGGCGAAGCCCGACAATTCGCCGTCCAGCTTCGCGGTGAGCACGACGCTTTCAGGATGGAGAATGTGCCGCAGCACCCGCTCAGCCGGCCAGGAAGGCTCAAGGCCCATTTCGATGAGTCGACGCGACATTGCCGCGATGGACGGGGCATCGGCGGCGCGCGCGAGCTCGACGACACAATGACTGATGGGACGCACGGCGGGCAATTGTACGCCATGACGCAATTGCACGAGCCGGAAGTGTGACGCGAATCAATCTCTCGATCTCTCAAGAGACCGTGCAGCCCGTCGATAAATCAATCGTACGCGGCGCCAAGCCGATACCGATTTTTGCGAAGCTGACGGTGCTTATTGCCCGGCGAGGCGCATTCCTCGCCGGGCTCTTTTCCCAATTTATCGAGTGGAGCTAGCCGCGCCGGCGCACGCCGTTTGCTTATCGACGGCATGGCTAAGCAAGCGACGCGAAACAAAACACCGGCCGAGGCTTCGATTCGGATCGGGATTTCGGGCTGGCGTTATGAGCCTTGGCGCGGCACGTTCTATCCGAAGGGCTTGGCGCAGAGGCTGGAGTTGAACTACGCCGCTTCCAAGTTAGGCAGCATTGAGATCAACGGCTCGTTCTATTCGCTGCAGCGTCCCGAGAGTTATGCGCAGTGGTATCGCGAAACGCCGGCGGACTTTGTATTCACCGTTAAGGGGCCGCGGTTCCTGACACATATGCTAAGGCTGCGGAACGTTCAGCAGCCGCTCGCCAATTTTCTCGCATCAGGAATCTTCAACCTACGCGAGAAGCTTGGTCCGATTCTTTGGCAGTTTCCGCCGAACTTCAAATTCGATGTCGATCGCATGGCGCAGTTCTTCGATATGTTGCCGCACGACACCGCGACCGCGGCCAAACTCGCGCGCAAGCGTCATGCCCGTATGCACGGCCGCTCCAAGCTTTCTATCGATATGACGCGGCCGATGCGCCACGCCGTCGAAATTCGCCATGAAAGCTTCAAAGATCCAAAGTTCATCGAGCTGCTGCGCCGGCACAATATAGCGCTGGTCATAGCAGAAACCGCACGGCGCTGGCCCATGCTCTGGGACATCACGGCGGACTTCGTCTACATGCGTCTGCACGGCGACAAAGAGCTATATCGAAGTGGCTACAGTGACCAGGCGCTAAACCGCTGGGCGCGGCGCATCGAGGCGTGGCATGCCGGGTCGGAGCCCAAAGATGCCGTGCGCGTTACGAAAGCGAGCCCGAAATCCCCAAAGTCGAAGCAGCGGCCGCGCGACGTTTTTTGCTACTTCGACAACACAGATGTGAAACTGCGCGCGCCGTTCGACGCGCAGAGCATCATGCGGAAGCTTTCACTTCGTCCGTCCACACTTTGAATTTCTCGAGCACGTTTGGACCGAAGGTGGTGCTGATGGCGACGTCCGCCGCGTCGCGACCGCGCGCGATGAGCACTCGCCCAATACGCGGCTTGAGATTCCGAGCATCGAACGTTCGCCATGCACCGCCCAGATAAGCTTCGAACCATCCCGCGAAATCCATGGGTGCCAGGTCCGCCGGCACACCGATGTCGGGGAGATAGCCGGTGCAGTATCGAGCAGGAATGTTGAGACAGCGGCACAGCGCGATGGCGAGATGGGCGAAGTCGCGGCAAACGCCTTGGCGCTCGTTATAAGTTTCCCAAGCGGTCTTGGTCGAGCGCGCATACATGTAGCCGAACTTGACATGCTCGTGCACGAAATCGACCACGGCTTGTACACGAGGCCATCCGGTCGGCGTTTTACCGAATAACTTCCAAGCGATGTCGAGCAGGTGCTCCACATCGCAATAGCGGCTGCCCAACAAGTAAACGAGAGCTTCTTCCGGCAGCGATTCCACCGGGTGCTGCTGCAGGCTCGGCAGCACCGGATCCCAGTCGCCGCTGTCTTTGATCAGGCCATCCGTCGTGAGGCGAATAGTGCCGGCGGGTGCGACAAGACGCGTGCACCAATTACCGAATCCGTCGCGATACATGCTCAAGGGCACGGCGGGATCGGTGGTGAGGAAGTCCGGCTTCACTAAATCCGACGCCCGCGAATAGTGGACGCCCAGCATGACGATCATCGGCGTGGGCTGCTGACACCGATACGTGAGGTCGTAACCGAACTTGATGAGCATTGGGCACCTATACGCTTTTTGCGGTTTGGCCGCGGCTAGCGCTGCAACCCCCTCACTCGCAGTGCGCATCGATCTTATGCTGTTTCTCGGCCCGGCGGGAACCCGAGCGTGGCGTAGTCCGTTTCTATGCACGAGGCTCCATGACGGTTGCCGGAGATTCGCATGCGTGTCGTGATGTTCGCGGCTTGTGTGGTGTTGAGCTTGGGTTGTTCCGCAGCGCAGGCGGACGATGTGCAGAAAGCCAAGGAACGCGCAAAAATTTGCGATAAGGCTGCGGCCGAAAAGCAGCTCGGCAATGAAGAGCAGCGAGCGTTCATCAAAGCTTGCTTGGCGAGTGAGGGGCCCGCCACTGCGCCCGACGAACCGTCAAAAGCGGCAGATCGGGAAAAGCGGTGCGCAACGGTCGCCACGTCGAAGACGCTGACCGGCGCAGAGCGCGATGCGTTCATGAAGTCTTGTTTGGCGGGAAATGCGAGCTAGGAGCCGCGCGGCTCGCGACGCGCAACGCGGCTAATGTTGTCGCGGTTTCGTCAAGTAATCGTTTCGATCCGCGGATTGGACTCGAACCTCAGTCGTCTTCTTGCTTCGTGCTAGCGTAATGGGAATTTCCGCGCCGGCCGGCCCGATGTCCCAGATGCTTCGGAAAAAGCCCGCCAAGCGCGACACGCGCCGCTGCGCTACTTCCAGCACTACATCGCCGAGCTTGATGCCCGCGCGATGCGCCGGGCCGTCTTGCACGAGCCCGGAGATGACGATCTGACCGTTCATCTCGGTTGTATACATTCCAAGCCATGGACGAGGCGTGCGCGACGGCCGTCCGATCTTGATCATGTCGTCCAAAATCGGCTCGAGCAGGTCAACCGGCACGAACATGTTCGCGTCGATAGATTTGCCCGCCGCCTCCGCCTGCACCATGAGTGAGCCGACGCCCAACAGACGGCCATCCGGTCCGAGTAAAGCTGTGCCGCCCCATTGAGGATGGGCCGGCGACGCAAAGATCGCCTCCTCGAGCAGATATTCCCAATAGCCGGCGAATTCGCGCTTGGCGATGATCTGCGCACTGAGCGAGTGGTCCAGCCCGCCGTGGCCCGCGACAACCACTTCGTCACCCACGGCCAGAGAAGAGGCAGTGCCGCGCTCCAGCGGCGGCGCATTCAAGCGACCGAGAGGCAACACCAGCCCGAAGCCGGTGGCCTGGTCGTAAGCGAGCGCGTGACCCGCCGTTACGCGGCCGTCATGCGAGGTCAACCAGATCGATTGCGCTTCGGTGATGAGGTAACCGATGGTGAGTACCAGGCCATCCGTGCCGATAACGGCGCCATGGCCTATTCGCTCGGTTCCAAGAATGGAAGCGGTGAATGCTTCCTCCGGCACTTCGGCGTGAACGAGCACCAACGAGCGAAATGCGTTATTCAGGTCGTAACGCAACGCGCTCGGCTTCGGGTGTAGATGCGCGGGCAACGCCCAGTCAGTCGATTCTTCCTCGGTCATGCCCCCGTCCGTATCCTTCAGTTTCTTAAGGCTTGTTGGCTTCGAACTTTTTAAGCAGATCCCCGTCCCGCTTATCTTGTTCCCCATGCTTTGCGTGCGCTAGAGCTTCTTTCTCCGCGGCAGACAGCTCATCTTCAGCCTTGCTCGCATCGCCTTGCAAAGCGGCGCCCTTATCCTGTTGATCTTTAACGAACTCGCGCGTGGCTTCGTTATATTTGCGAGCCGACTCGTAGTCGCCTTCGCCTTGCACTTTATTCCCCATCTCCGAATCTCCTAATAGTGGTCGAGCAGGCGGGGAAGTAGCAACGGGTGTGCCCGTCGTTCGAACCGCATTCTCAATCTTAAATCAGGGCGGGCGGATGTCTTTATAAGTTCGGCAGCCAACCACTTCGACGTTGCTGCCGGAGCTTCCGACTTGATATTCACCGTCGTCCGCGCGGATCACGCGAGTTCGATCCTCCGTGCGAATTTCCACCTGTGAGCATCGTGCGGCGCGTATCCAGAGAGTTGTGCCGGCAGGGTCCACCGAGGCTGTGCACGCAGCGACGAATTGGGCGTAGTCACATTTGGCCGGCGCGTGAGAGCAGCCGACGAGCGACGCGGAAACAGCCCAAGTGATGATGCGGAGCAGAGCGGGGTAGACCATTGATCCTCCTTGCCGACGATGGTATTGCCTCGCTTTATGGAAGGAGACCAAAGTACCAAAAAAATCGGCCGTTCCGCTCGTTTAATATTTTTTTAATGCAGGCGGTCTGCGGCGGTGCGCACGCAGGGTGCAAAAGAAGCGGGAGATGCGCCGTTTTTGGTCAGATCAGGCCGGCCCGCTTGACCGCGTGGTAGCGATTAACCAGCTCGATCCCGAGTCGCTGCGGCTCTGCGTCCACCATCAACGAATCGCGCGCAGCCAGTTTGTTGAACGCATCGCGTCGCGATTGTTCGTACAGGTGTGCGCCGCTGATTTCTACGGCAGCGTTCTCGCCAACCATCGGCTGAGAAATCATCTCGCCGACGATGCGCTCGCGCAGGCTCGCGAGCAGCACCAAATGCCGGGAGCGCAGTAAGCGCAGCGCGTGACTGAGCTCGCCGCCGTCCTCGTCGCGGAAATTCGTCACCATGATCACGAGCGCACGGCGTTGTTGCCTGCGAAGTAAATCGCGCGCCGCGCCTACATAGTCTGAGTGGGTCGGGGTAGGTTGCACGGCGTACAGCTCCCCCATCAAAGCATTCAGCGCTATGGCGCCTTTGCGGGGCGCGAAAGACTTCTCGGCGCCCGCCGGTGTTCCGAATGTCATGGCGCCGACGGCGTCGCCTTGTTTCAACGCGACGTAAGACAAGAGCATGACGGCGTTGAGCACCTGATCGAAGTGCGCGGAGCCGATGGCAGACTGCCGATCATCCGCGCGCATGCGGCGGCCGCAGTCGATGAGCAGCAGCACGCATTGATCGCGCTCGTCTTGAAACTCACGGATGATCGGTTTCTCGAATCGCAGTGACGCTTTCCAATCGATGTGCCGCACGGAATCGCCGACGCGGTACTCGGAAAGCTGCTTGAAGTCCGTGCCTTCGCCGCGCTGCTGATAGGTCTTGATGCCGATCTCGGAAAGCCGCCGGTCACCGGCGAGCCACGCATAGCGTGCGACTTGCGCAAAGTCCGGATAGACGCGCCGCGTTTCATCGGCGCCCACCCGCTCCAACAACTCCCAGAATCCCAGGCGGGAGCGAATGCGCACATCGGCCGGTGAGAAATGCACTTCGCCGCGCCGAGTGGGCGTGACCGTGTAAGCGACTTCGACGCGCCGACCCGCGGGCAAAGTGAGATCGATGGGCAAGCCGACCGTGCTGAGACTCGGATCTGTGTGGTCGTACAGACGAACGCGGAACGACTCGGTGCCGGGCGTGTCGATGAAGATCTGTATCGGCTTGGTGACGCCGAGCGCGAGGGCCGCCGGTAGTCTGCGAATGAGTTTCGGCGCGGAGTCGTTCCAGGCTATACGGGTACGCCAATAGTCCAGCGTTGCAACGATCGTCAGGCCGGCGACGATGCCCGCGGACAGCACGGTTGCGGTCGTTACCGAAAGTCCCGCAATCAAGGCGACGAGCAAGCCCGTCGTCGCGGCGCCGATGGCTGCGATGAAAGTTGTCGCCGGAATGAAGCGCAGCGCCATGCTCGATCAAGCGCGGGGCGCGGCGGTGCTCTCAATGACGGCCGTCAGCAGATCGCTCGGCTTGCGGCCTTCCAAAAGCGCGTCGGGCGTCAAAGCCACGCGATGTCGCAGAGCGGGCAGCGCGATTTTCTTGATGTCGTCCGGCGTCACGAAGTCTCGGCCTTCCAACAAGGCGACGACGCGAGCGGCGCGCACCAAGGAGATGGCTCCGCGCGAGCCACTGCCCATCGCGAGACCCGGCCAATTGCGCGTGGCGCGTACGATGCGCACGGCGTAGTCGATCACTTGCTCGTCCACTCTTTGATGCGCGGCCACTTGCTGCAACCCGAGCACGGTGCGCTCGTTGAGGCATGGCTTCACTTCGGAGAGGGGCAGTTGATCGCCGGCGGCGTTGCCGGTGGTTCTCACGACCACCGCGACCTCTTCCTGCTCGCTCGGGTAGTCGATCTCGATCTTCAACAGAAAACGGTCGAGCTGGGCTTCCGGTAAGGGGTAAGTGCCCTCGGTTTCCACGGGGTTCTGTGTCGCGAGCACGATAAACGGGCGCGGCAACACGAGCGTTTGGCCCTCGAGAGTCACTTGGTTTTCCTGCATCACTTCGAGTAGTGCGCTCTGCGTTTTAGCCGGTGCGCGGTTGATTTCATCCGCCAGCAAGATGTGCGTGAACACGGGGCCCCGAACGATGCGCAACTCCCGGGTGCTCGGGTCGAGCACGGCGTGGCCGGTGATGTCCGAAGGCATCATGTCCGGCGTGAACTGCACTCGCGACGTGCCGAGCGACAAAGCTTGTGCGAGCGCGCGCACGAGCAGTGTTTTACCTAAGCCCGGTACGCCCTCGATGAGCACATGCCCTGAGGCTACGAGCGTGACGATGACTTGTTCCACTACGGCGGATTGCCCGACCATCGCAAGGCCGATCGCGTCCTTGAGTCTTTGCAGCAACTCCGCTGCGCGGGAAATGTTATTCGCTTCGGTCTGCATGGGAAGGCCTTCTTTCTAGCGATCAGTCTGAGTCAAAATCGTACGGCGTGCCGTTTCGAGCAGCAGAAGCGTTTCGCGCAACTCGCCGGGGCGACGCGGTCCGGCGAAGTTGATGGCAGTGGCGAGCGCATCGGGCGCAAGGCCGGCGTGTTTGGCCAGCGCCTTGATGCGCTCTTCGGCGCTCAATCCATTGAAATTCACGATGCGCCGCCGACCCGTTTCGAACAGTGCGCGTACCGCTGCTTCGCGCAAAGCCTTGCCGCCGCCGTGCCGCACCGTAAACCAGCCCGTGCCGCGAATCTGCTCGCCGAGCGAGCGCCGTGCGGAATCCGGTGTGGCCGTCAACGGGCCGAAGCGCGCGCTGCCGCGCCACAAGCCGATCGCAACCAACAAGAACGCCAGCACGATTACCGGCGCGCCGTAGCGCCACATCAGCGTCAACAGCGCCTCGGATTCGTCATCGGAAAGAAAGTAGATGTGGTCGCCGCGCCGCAGCTGAGTAGCGGCGACGAAGAGTTGCGCGTGATCGCCATCGAACAGCCCCTTGTTCCGGAATGGCGTGCCGTTCAGAAGCGTAATGCTGCCTGTGCCGATCGGCACCCGAACGACCTGCGCGCCGTTGCGCGTGATCAGCGACCAGTTGGGCTCGCGGCTGCTCAGCAATCGACCTTCGAAGTCGAAGTTGCAGGCCTCGAACAGTTTCCGGCCAGTTTCGATGGTGTTGTCCTGAACAAAGGTATCGAGCACGCGGCAACGAGCGGGTGGCTGACCAAAGGGACGCGTTGCCGGCGCTTCAGTGGTTTCTTCTTCCTTCTCTTCGGCATCGTCGTGACTCGAATCTTGCTTCGCAGGCGTCGAGTAGTCGCGACTGATGCCCGACCATTTTTTCAAGTCTTGGTCGGCGCCCATGATGGATCGGTCCGCCACCAGGCGGCCGCCGCTTTCCACCCAGCGTTTCATCGCTCGAGTGCGGCCTTCGATCAGATCCCAACGCCAGGCCGACAGCACGATGACGCTGTCCGGTGATGGCAATCCGCCGAACTCACGCCGCCATTCCGTTGTTGTGCCTAAGGCTTCCGCGTATTTCTGAGCTGCGTAGAAGGGGTTGCGGACGGCTTCGCCTTTCGCCGGCGTGCTGATGGTTTCCGTAGTCCAGTAGCTATTGCGCGCAATGTAAACGCCAAGCAGCGCGATCGCCGCAGCGACGACGATGAATCCGATGGTGTTGCGGCTCATGCCGACTGCGCCTGCGGTGGGGCGCTGCGATCGAGCGCGGACGAGAATCCATCACACAGATCGTTCACGGTCTGCGAGTCCGGGTCTCTGCCGCCGTAAACCGTGCGCTGCCAGACTTTCACGAGGCTAACAACGTAAGCCACGCGCTCCGCGGAGAGGTGTTGTTCGGCGAGCGCGAGACAATCGCCTTCCGTGCTCGAAGCGGCAATCGGTACGGCGTGCGCATGCGCAAGCCTCGAAAGCAATCCACGATAGAGCAGGGACAATGCCGAGCGGTGCTCGCCGCGCTCCCACAACTCACGCGCGGCGGCGCCGATATTGGCCGGCAGGCTTTCCGGGCGGATGTCGAGATCGCGGACGTGCGTGGGCGTATCCAATCGCTTCTTCCCGCGTCGCGGCTCGAAGTTGCCCAGGAATTTCGTCAGATATAGAACGAGCAGGACGCCCGCGAGCGCCACAGCGACCCAAAGCAAGATTCTGCCCGTGGTCGCGATCCACACGAAAAGCTGACGCAGCCACCAAAGAAATCCGAGCGGGTTTTTCGGTGGCGGCTTTTTCTTGTCGACCCACTGGAGGCGCGTGACCTCCTGATTCATGCCTAAGTTCGGATCGGCTTTGACCTTCTCAAGCGCCCTGCGCATGTCGGCTTCAGTGGGACGCTGAGCGCTAGATAAGGATGGGGGCTCGGTGTTCACAGCAAATGCCGTGGGCTGCGCGCAAGCCAAAGCGCTCAGGAGCACAAACGCCCCAGCGCGCCCGCGATTATTCTTTGGGCGCGAACGCACGACGGAACTCCTGCTCGATATCCCACGCTTCCAGCTCGACGCGCCGATTCAAATACAGGGCGAATCCGGCGCCCACGTAGAACGGCTCGAGAAACAACACGACGAGCGAGTACGCCGCGGCAAAGGCGAGCGAGATCCAAGCCGATTCCGCATCGCCGCTGAGCAGCATCTGATAATAGTCGGGCTCATGCCCGCGCGGCGCGAACCAGACCGTCAAGGAGAGCAGGGAGAAAAACAGGATGTTCTCGACCAGGCTGAAGGCGCCGGTCATCCAGCCGGCGCTGCGCGCTTTGCCGAGTCGAATGGTTTTGACCCGCTCACTCAGCTGCGAGCCCTTCAGGCCCTCGAGCTGAACTACCGGCTGCGAGAGCGATCGCCAAGGCGACAGGCGCTGCACGATCCACGTGCGAAAGAATTGGCCCCACCATACCTGCCGTTGGTCCGCCCACACATCGCGGAACGTTGTGGATTCTCCGAAGGCGGCGCGCGACAGCACATACAGAATCGTGCGATCGAGCCAAGGCTTAGAAGCCCATATCAACATGGCGGGCAGCCACGTGGCGATTTCGACGGTCGCCAGGCACAAAGCGATCACCGGCAGCGCCGTGAACAAGTAGCAGCGATAGACCGAGCGTGCGGTGCTTTGGCACAGGCGAACGCCGAGGTCCGCGGCTTCCAAGTTGTCCCGCGAGCGCAGCCGAATGGCGAAGGCCTCAACGCGCATTTCGGCCCTGCAGCGTGAGATAGCTCAATACACCGGTCCAGCAAACCGCTGCCACGCCGTATTTCACGGGCGGGACAATCCACTGCGAAGACGACCAGAAAGCTTCGATTGCCGCAGCAATGAGCAGCATGAGCGCGACGCCATAGATGATGACGACCGATTCGCGAGCGGCAACCACGAGCGCTTGAGCTCGAGTGCGTCGGCCGGGCGCCAGCAAGGAATGCCCGATGCGCAGTCCAGCGGCTCCGGACAGCACGATGGCCGTGAGCTCGAACGCCGAATGCGTGACCACAAACGAGTAGAAGGTGGCAGCCAGGCCATGCTCGGTGAGATATCCCGCGACCGCCCCGGCGAGCGCGCCGTTGTATCCCAAGAAGAACAAGCTACCGACGCCCGCGAACAGGCCGCTCGCGAAACACTGAAACGCGACGCCGATGTTGTTGCGGATGTAGAAGCCGAACATTTGCCAGTCGGTGTCCGCGGTGCGCAGCCGTCCGATGGCGTCGGCGTCTTGCGAATACATGCTCTCGAAGTCCGCCACAGTGTCCGCGTCGATGACTGAGAGCACGATCTCCGGCTTGAAGTAAACCACCGTGCCCAGCACGAGCGTCGGGACCAGAAAGACGGCGAGCGCCACCCAAACGTACACGGCATGCGCGCGCACGGCTTGCGGGAAGTCCACGGCGGCCAATTGCTTCAGTCTGCCGAACCCCAGCTCGCGGCGCTGGTAGATGGCCTGGTGCGCCTCCGAAGTCACCTGCTCGAGCTTGTCGACGATGTAGGCCGGATAAGATCGCGCGCGCGCCAAGGCGAGCTGCTCGCATGCGCGGCGATACAGAACCGCGAGACGCTCTCCGGAGACCTGCTCCTGATCTTTGCGCTTGCCACGATGCAGGCGGCTCAATAGAGAAGCCAACTCGTCCCATTCCGCGCCGTACAGTTGTTCGAAATGCAGCGGTGTCATAGGAGGAAGCGATTCAATGAATCAACGGCGGCCGAGCAGCCACTGCGCGACCGCCAGCACTCGGCGAGTGACTTCGGGCCCCTGGCGGCCATCGTCCCCCGAGACCGTTGCGGCCAGTGCAGCTAGCTCATCCAGGCGTTCGCCGTTGAGTCTTGGCGCTCGCGCGGCCAGCGCGATGACCGCGGCTTGATCCCGGAGCGAGAGCGGCCGTACCGGCGCGAGCGGCTGTACTTGGTCGAGTGTGCTTCGTGTGATGGGCCGGCTTCGATACACCACGAGGGTTGCCGCCGCGAGATCGCCGAGCCGTTTGAAGTCTTTGCGCAACAGCATGCTCAGCAGGCCGAACCCATAGAGGATCGGGAGGAAGTCCGCCGTCCGCAGCAGGTTTCGCGTGAGCGAAGCGGCGGGTGTGATCGGCAAGCCGTTATCCATCACGACCTTCAAGCCCATCGATTTCTTGCCGGGCGTGGCGCCCGAACGGCTCAACTCGAAGAACACGGGATAAAACCACTCGAGCCCGAAATACAAGATGAGCCCGAGCGCAATGCCGAAGCCGCCCATCGGCACCGTGATGATGGCAACCACCCACATGATGCCGATGCGAATGATGAAATCGATGAGGAATGCATAGACGCGCGGGACGAAGCCCGCCGGCCGCAGCTCGAGCAGGATCCCCTCCGGGGTCTCGGCCTCGACCGTGGTGTCGAGGACCTGAGTCGTCACGAACGCGGCGCTAGCGAGCGGTCACGACGATGGTGTCGGCAATTTTGTCGTGAATGCATTGGCGCTGTTCCCCGAAAATCGTCAGTGAGTCGATGATCGTCCACAGCCCGCCGAGAATGATCGCCGGCAGATTGGCCAGCACGTTTCGCATCCAGAACAGGCGGCCGATGCCTATCTTTGATCCATCTTTGCGGACGACTTTGATGCCGAGCAGCTTTTTTCCGACGGTTTGACTGTTCTTGACCACGAAATAAATGGTGAGGGTGATCCAGGCGGCAAACGCCAGAGCTGCCCAAACCCATGCCAATACCGGCACGGCCGCGTAATTCAACCTGCGGTTTTCGATGTCGATGATGCCACTCATCAGCAATGGAGCATAAACAGGAATGATGGGAATCAGACTGTCCAGCAGGACCGCACCGAGCCGGACTAGGCGGCCCGCCGGTTGCGCAGGCGCATTGTCCGTAACGACATCCTGTACGAAAGCTTTGGGTGGGGCATATGGATTAGCCTGATTCGGGCTCGGATTATTCATGATCGCAATACTCCCTGAAACGCGGCTGCGATAGTCCGGATGCGCCGGTTAGGCTGGCGTGATGGTGTTCGCACATCCAACGGCACGCTCGAGCTTCGACGAACGCATATCATAATAGCGACGCAGCCCCACTGACCTTGAAGGATCCGGCAGGAGATGCAACCCAGCAGTCCATCGAACGGGCCGGCACGCCGAGGGCGTCGACGGTCTTTGGTCGCGAGCCTCTCCGGCACCAATCTCGAGCGCGCGGGCGAGCACAATCAGCGCGTCACGCTGCAGGCCATTCGCGTCAACGCATCGATCACTCGGGCAGAGCTGGCGGAGCTCACCGGGCTGACAGCTCCCGCCATCGCCAACATTACCAAGCGTTTGCTGGATGAGGGCTTGATTCTGGAGGCCGGCCGTATCTACGGTGCGCGCGGCCAGCCCGCAATGCGGCTCGCCATCAACCCCGACGGTTGTTTCAGCATCGGCGTAAACATCGACAGGGATCACATCACATTTGTGGTTCTGGATCTCTTGGGGCAAGTGCGAGCGCGCGCCGTTCGCGAAGTGGATTTCGCCTTACCCACCGCCGTCGCGCAGTTCTTTCGTAAGCAAGTGGACGAGGCGCTCAAAGGCAAGAGCATCCCGAAAGCTCGAGTCATCGGCATCGGTGTGGCGCTGCCCGACGACTTGGGCCGAGTGAATCTGCCGCACCGTCCGCCGACCTACGAAGTCTGGAACTCGGTCGATGTGCGCAAACTGTTCAGCGACGTTCTGGCGTTACCCGTTTATGTTGAGAACGACGCGGCCGCCGCAGCCATGGGAGAGATGCAGTTCGGGCATGGTTTGCGCAGCCCAACCTTCTTCTACGTTCTGATCAGCGCCGCGCTGGGGGGCGGGCTCGTGGTCGAAGGCAACTACTTCCGAGGTGCAAACGGCCGCAGCGGCGAGCTGGGCTTCTTGCCTATTCGTGGCGGCGATAGCGCGGTGCATTCTTTGCAGGAAGCGGTATCCCTGTCGGCCTTGTATGAAAAATTGCATACCGCGGGACACAAGGTGTCGACTCCGCAGCATCTCAGCACTCTGGACCCGCAGGGTCGTGAGGTGATCGCCGCGTGGGTCGAATCTTCGGCCCAGCTACTCGCCGAACCGCTGATAGCCGTGAATTGTCTGGTCAACCCCGAAGCGATTTTTTTAGGGGGACGATTGCCGGCCGACATCGTGGACAAATTAGCGGAGCGCATCAACCGATTGCTCGCCCAGCAGGGAGCGGATGTTCCGTCCATCGCGCCCGTGAAGCTCGCGGCGATGGCCGCGGACGCGCCGGCGGTGGGCGCGGCGATCTTGCCGATCAACAATCAATTGCTGCCGTCGCGGGCGGCCCTGATGAAGAGCGGCTCGTGACCGGTCGGTCGGGAATCTTGTATGCAATCAATCGGTTGATTGTGGCGCCCGGCGTCACGGCCGCGAATTCATAAATTCGCTTTATTTAATCGCGGCACTTGGTTTACTGTGCCGCTCTGCTGCATAGGAGGGGACCGTGAGCAACGGTGGACGGCAAGCAAATTTAGCTTTCGTTTATGTGACGAGCCTGTTCTTCGCATGGGGCTTCGTCACCGCGACCATCGATCCCCTGGTGCCGTCCGTGCGCTCGATTTTCAGTCTGAGCTACGCGGAGTCGATGCTCACCCAATTTGCCTTTTTCATGGCCTACGGCGTGGTTTCGCTGCCGGCCGGCATCATCGTGGCGCGCCAGGGCTTTTCGCGCTCGATCCTGATCGCGCTGGGCGCAATGGTCGTGGGCTGCCTGCTCATTCCGCTTGCCACGTCGATGCGGACCTACGAGCTCGTTCTGCTCGCGTTATTTGTGATCGCATCGGGCATCACGCTGCTGCAAGTGGCGGCGAATCCGCTTGCCGCAGTTCTGGGCTCGCCTGAGCGCTCGCACTTCCGCTTGACGTTCTCGCAGGCTTTCAACTCCCTCGGCACGGTGCTCGCTCCGTATGTCGGCGCGACGTTGATGCTGAGAGGCGGCGTATTCGGCGAGAACGGTCACGCGGACCTCGAAGCGAGCCGCACCGAGTCATTGCGCAACATCGATGTGTCGTTCGTCATGATCGCGCTCGCTATCACCGCGCTGGCGTTTTTTCTGTGGCGAGTGCGCGGTCGCATCGCGGCGGCGGCGCCTGCGGAACCTCTGGAATACTCATCGCCGTTCAAAGCCTTCGGCTCGAAGTGGGCCGTGCTCGGCGGGGCCGCGATATTTTTGTATGTCGGCGCCGAAGTTTCGATCGGCAGCATCATGATCAACTTTCTGATGCAGCCGGCGATCGGCACGGCCGTCGCCGCCGTGCTGGATAAACCGGTGTTGGTCGCGGAAACGGCCGGCAAGCTCGTTTCGATTTATTGGATGGGCGCGATGGTCGGGCGATTCGTGGGCAGCGCGTTGCTCACTCGCATTCACGCCGGTTACTTGCTGAGCGCCGCCGCGTTGATCGCGGCTCTGTTGTGCGGCACCGTGAGTCAGTCTGCCGGCCTGACGGCCGCGGTATGCGCGTTGGCCGTAGGCTTCTTCAACTCGATCATGTTCCCGACGATCTTCACGCTCACTTTGGAGCGCTCCACCGCACCGGTCGCATCGACCTCCGCGTTGTTGTGCATGTCCATCGTCGGCGGTGCGTTCCTGCCTGTGCTTTCCGGGCATATTGCGGACAGCGCCAGCCTCGCGGTCGCGTTTTTCGTTCCCATGATCGCTTACTTCTTTATTTCGGCTTTTGCTTTCAGTGCGGGTCGAAAGGGCGTCGCAGGCGCCACCACGGCCGCCGCACCGTCGGCGCATTGAAGGCGGCAAGGATGTCCGCCGGATGAGGTTGATCTGGAGAGGTCGTTGATCAGTATTGGAGTGGATTTCGGCGGCACCAAAATCGAGGCGGCCGCACTCGATGCACGCGGACAATTTCTGAGCCGCTTGCGCGCACCTAACCCCGGTAACTACACCGCCGCGATTCAAACGGTGTGCGATCTCGTTGCGCGCACTGAAGAGGCTGCCGGTGAAGTCGGCACCATCGGAATCGGCACGCCGGGTTCGATATCGCCGCATTCCGGCGTGATGCGCAACGCGAATACGGTTTGGTTGAACGGCCGGCATTTGCGCGAAGACCTCATGCGCGCGCTCGGCCGTGAAGTGCGCATGGCTAACGATGCGAACTGTCTTGCGCTCTCGGAGGCGCTGGATGGCGCGGCGGCGGGCTTGTCTGTGACTTTCGGCGTCATCATCGGCACGGGCTGTGGTGGGGGGCTGGTCGTCAATGGTCGATTGATCGAAGGAGCGAACGGCGTCGGCGGCGAGTGGGGGCATATGCCTTTGCCCTGGCCGACAGCAGACGAAACTCCTGGGCCGCAGTGCTGGTGCGGCAAGCACGGATGTCTGGAAACTTGGGTCTCAGGCTCGGGGTTTCAGCACGATTACGTGCGCGCGACGGGGAAGAAGCTCGACGGTAGCGCGATCATCGAAGCCGCGCGAATCGGCCAGCCGGATGCGGTGGCCGCGCTCGATCGTTACATCAATCGCCTCGGGCGTTCGCTGGCCGTCATTTGCAATATCTTAGATCCGGATGCGTTCGTGTTCGGCGGTGGCCTCTCGAACGTCACGGAAATTTATGAATGTTTGCCGGCGGTGATCCGGCAGTATGTTTTCGCTGACGTGTGGATCGGCAAAATCGTCCCCGCTCAATGGGGCGACTCATCGGGCGTGCGCGGCGCCGCGCGGCTTTGGCCAATCTAGGAGCCTGCTGCGACGTGACACCGCCGGCCAATGTCCTCATCGATGCGACTCGAGCGCGCGATGAGCTGAAATCCTGGCTGCTGAACGATGCCTATCCACTTTGGTGGGAACGCGGTGTCGATCGCGTTCACGGCGGCTTTCACGAAAGCCTGGATCAGTCCGGGCAACCGCTCGCCGTTCCGCGGCGCTCGCGCGTGCAGCCGCGGCAAGTGTACGCGTTCGCGATGGCGCGGCAGCTGGGTTGGGGCGGCGACTCGCTGGCCGCGGTGGAGCAAGGCTTGCGCTTCCAGCTGATGAAGCATCGCCGAGCGGATGGATTCTTCAATTCGACAGTCACGGCGGATGGGGCAACGCTCGATGAGCGAGCGAACTTATACGATCAAGCCTTTGCACTGTTTGGATTGGCGGCTGCATACAACGTGGTTGCCGATCGTGAGGCGTTGCGAGCCATCGCGATCGAATTGCGGCAGCGGCTGCAAACGGAGTTGGAACGGCCGGGGCACTTCGACGCACTTAGCGGCGGTGTTGCGCGAGTGTCGTCCAATGCTTTCATGCACTGGTTCGAGGCGAGTCTCGCCTGGCACGATGCCGATGGCGGCTCGGAGTGGTTGGTGACGGCGGATCAAGTCGTGCGGCTCGCCCGCACGCGCTTCATCGATCCACGAACCGGCGGCGCCGTGCGCGAGTTCTTCGATACGGATTGGAATCCCGCGCCCGGGATTGAAGGACGTCTGATCGAGCCTGGACATCAGTTTGAATGGGCTTGGTTGCTGATGCGTTGGTGCGAGCGCGCGGAATGCGAGGAGGCCGGTGAGGTCGCCAGACATTTGATCGAGGTTGCCGAAGCGCACGGCGTGGATTCGCGGCGCGGAGTGGCTGTGAGCTCGCTGCTCGACGATTTGAGCGTCAACGATCCGATCGCACGTTTGTGGCCGCAAACGGAGCGGATCAAAGCCGCTTGCGCGGCGGCGCTGGCCACGGGCGACGAGCGGTATTGGAAGATTGCAATCGACGCTATCGCGGTGCTGCGCCGGTTTCTGGATACACCGGTGCGCGGATTGTGGCGGGATCGAATGAGCGCGGACGGATCGTTCGTCGACGAAGCGGCTCCGGCTAGCTCGTTCTATCACATTGTCTGTGCAATCGTGGAGCTCGACCGCACCATCGCATCTAGCGACTCGACCTAAGCGTAGTTAGGCCAATGCGATTCCACTTCGCCCAATCGCCGCGCGCCCGCCGTGTCCGGCCGGTGCTCGCGTGCGTGCTACTCGTCATCGCCGTTGCGGCCTGCTCGTTCATGCCGGGAAAACGTCGGGCACATCAGCACGAAGACACGGCGAGCACTGAGCAAAAGGCCACTGCGCAGCCGGTGAGTCAATCGGCCGAGAAGCCGGCTTCAAACTCGGTGTCTGGCTCGCCTGCCGCCACGGCGGGCACCGGTACACCGCCGGTCCAGCAAACGGCAACAGCGCCTGGCGCACCCGCGAATCAAACTGCGCCGGCGCCGAATAGTGCTGCAGCGGGCAAAGTGGTCGCCGCGCCGGCGGCTGGTCAACCCGCGACAGCGTCTGGCGCAGCACCCGCGAGTCAAACTGCGCAAGCAACCAATCCATCATCGTCCGCGCCAAACGCTACTCGGCAGTTCGGCAAATTGCCCGCGGGCGTCGTAGAAGTGCCGTACACCTCCGGCGTGGCGGACGAAGTGCTCGCGGGCGCGCCGAATGCGCCACCCGTGCTGGCGGCCATCTCCGCCGGTCAAATGAGAGGCGAGCGGCTCATCGACGGCACGATCGTTTTCCGCGGCATTCCTTATGCGCGGCCGCCGGTCGGATCGCTGCGCTGGCGGCCACCGGAACCGGTCGAGCCGTGGACCGGCGTTCGCGATGCGGTGAGCTCGGGGCCGCCTTGCTTGCAAGCGCCGTTAGGTTGGAACAACAAAGATGCTGTGCGCGGCCGTGAGGATTGTCTGTATCTCGACGTGCGCACGCCGGCCCTGCCACCCACCGCGCGCAGACCGGTGATGGTGTGGATACACGGCGGTGCGAATTGGGCCGGCTCGGGCAGTGGCTATCTCACTTCGAATATCGCTCAGCGGGGCGTGGTGCTGGTGACGCTGCAATATCGCTTGGGCGTGTTTGGCTTTCTCTCGCATCCGGCGCTCACGGCGGAATCCGCGAACAAGTCGTCCGGCAACTATGGGTTGCTGGATCAGATCGCGGCCTTGCAATGGGTGAAAGCGAATATCGCGAAGTTGGGCGGTGACCCGAACAACGTGACGATTTTTGGGCATTCGTCCGGCGGACAAGATGTCGGCTTGCTGATGCTGTCTCCGCTTGCAAAAGATCTGTTCGCTAAGGCCATCGAGCAAAGTGGAACAGCCGGCTTTGGTTTGCCCGCGCGCACGCTGGCCGAGAACGAGCGGCTGGGCGAGGCGTTCGCGGCCGCCATCGGCGTGCCGGCGAGCGCGAAGGCACCGCTCGAGAAAATGCGCGCGGCCTATACGACCGCGATGCTCGCGGCCGGCAACAAGCTCAATGCTCCGGCGCTCGAAGACGACAGCTTTATCTGGTTGCAGGCCGTGGTGGATGGCTGGGTGTTACCGCGAGCGCCCGCGGATCTGCTGGCCGAACGTAAGCAACATCCGGTGCCTTTGCTTATCGGCAGCGCGGCTCGCGAGTTTTCGTTGTACGGTGGCCCAGACAGCCTGCGGCATTCGGTTGAAGTCGCGTTCGGACCGAAGGCGTCGCAAGCAATCCCGCTATACGGATTGGATCAACTGAAAACACCGCCCGAGGACGCAAGACTGGGCGATATGGCCACTCAGCTGGCGGCGGATATCAACTTTCGTTGTCCGGTCACGGTAGTCTCAAAGCATCACCAGGCAGCCGGCGCTCGAGTGTGGCAATACCAACTCGACCGCGCTTCGCCGAATGGCAATGGCGTAGTCAGCCACGGCGCGGAATTACCTTATGTGTTTGACGCGGCGCCGATCTATGGCCCCGTCGTTGCCGCGGATCGCGCAGGCGCGACAAGCGTCGCTATCGCAACGAATACGAGATCTGCGGGTGCTGCGGCAAACACGTCAGGTACTCTGCAACCGATCTCCATATCAGCGACCGGCAGCGGTCCAGCGACGATGCAGGCCTATTGGGTGCGCTTTGCAACCACCGGCGATCCGAATGGACCGGGCCTGCCTCGATGGCCTGAATACACACGCAAGCGCGAATACCTCGAGTTCACGGAAGGCGGCCCGATCGCAAAGCGTGACTTACGCGCCTCGGTTTGCGATCTGCTCAATCGGCCCTAGTCTTCCCGCAGAGAGCGCCGCAGGCGACTTTCTGCAATTGGACGAGCGCCTGATGTATCCAAGCCGGTCGCTAGGCAGCCCTCATCGCTTCGCAGAACCTTTCGCTTGAAAGAGCACAACCGCGCCGCCGCCCGAAGCT
>Ga0307515_10006739_pt1 | contig 22867 bp, 4 predicted proteins | sample 17_EM_MG_FD_194513 | JGI IMG/M metagenome (GOLD analysis project Ga0307515, IMG submission 194513) | Populus trichocarpa ectomycorrhiza microbial communities from riparian zone in the Pacific Northwest, United States - 17_EM | ecosystem: Host-associated > Plants > Roots > Unclassified | place... | reverse complement strand
ATAGTAATACCTAATTATTCTATGCGTAATTAATATAGTGCCTTAGATACTGTTCTAGTGTCTAGTTTAATCTTTCCATTTAACCGTCTATCTGCGGATAATATGTGGTGGAAGTTGCTACTTAAACTCCTTACTCCGCTAAGAATACCTCCTAAAATACTGCTACGAATCTTAGATCTCTATCCAATATAATTTTACTTAGTACTCCATATCTTATAAATACTTCCTTAATATAGATTCTAGCGATATCTTCCGCTAATATTTCTTCTATATACGCTATAAAGTATCCCCACTTCGTAAGCTTATCTATTATCACTAAGATCGCATTATAATCTCGTCCGGTAATAGGATCTCTTAATTTTAGCAACTTAATAATAAAGTCCTATAATATAACCTCCTATAGTCTCTTTAGTATTTTAACAGGTTATAGCCCTCTATATAGCTTATGCCTTATTAGTTTATTCCTTTAGCAATCTAGACACTCTCTAGTGACCTTTCTAGCTATCCTCTAGATTCCGTTAATAATATACTCCTCCTAAAGTCTTAACACTAAGCCTATAGCTCCGTTGTGTCCTTAAGTTAATCCTTTATAGAATTCTTCCATAAATTGCTCTACTATGCTCTTTGGGATATACTTCGCTTCTTAGTTTCCGTATATATCCAACTATAGATCTTCTAGTTATACTTTTAGAATTCTTTATACCTAAAAACTTTCTAGTAACTTATAAATTTTCTCTAACTCTTCCTAGGTTACTATAATTTTTAGATAATTATACCTAATTAATCCATCTATATCTTTTCGTAATAAAGCCCCTAATGGCTTCTCATCATTTTATAGTTTAGCTTTATAGCTTAGAGTATCTGCCCGCGTATTATCTATACCCTTAGTATACTAAATCTTAAAATAGTATTCTGTAAGCATCTCTACCCATCTAACCTATTTTTAGTTAAGTTCCTTTATTATTAGGAATTCTATTAGGTTCTTATAATCCGTCTTAACTACAAATAGTTTTTCTATACCTTGTAAGAATACTCTCTATTCCTTTAGTGCTGCAACTATACCTAACAACTCCTTATTATAGATATTATAGTTTAACTCTAGTGGTATTATCTTTTAACTATAATATGCCACTAGGTGCCATCTATCTGGATACTTTTATATAAAGCATGCCCCTAGTATAAAGTCTAATACATCTGTCTTAATAACTATCTCTAGTCCTAGTTAATAGATCTTAAGAACTGGCTCTTAGGTAAATAACTCTTTAACTTTCTTAAATAGTTCTTATTATTCCTTTCCCTATACCCATAGTTTTTCTTTCTTTATTAACCGCGTAAATGGCTTAATATTCTTTAACTATTGCGCTATAAACCTTCTGCAGTAATTACAAAACCCTAAAAACAATCTTAACTGCGTAACGTTCTCTAGTTCTTACCAATTTACTATAGCCTTAATCTTCTTTAGATCTATACTAAGTTAGCCTAGTTTAATAATAAATCTAACAAAATCTGTCTTCCTAGTAAAGAACTCACATTTCTTAATTGCTACTAGCATCTATTCTTCTTATAGTCTCTTTAAAACCTATTTAACGTATTCCCCGTATTCTTCCTTAGTCATTAAGTAGATAATAATATTATTAAGGTATACCATAACAAATTTATCTAAGTGTTCTCCTAATATATTATTAATTCGCTTTTAGAACGTTACTAGTGCGTTTATAAGCCTAAATTATATAACTAATAGTTTATATAGTCCTTCCTTTAACCTAAAGGCTGCCTTTTATTTATTACCTTCCTTAATTCTAATCTAATAGTATGCCTATCTCAGATCTATCTTTATAAAGATTCGCGCATTACCTATCCTATCTTAGATTTCGCTAATTAAGGGTAAAGGATACCTATCCTTTCTGGTAATGCTGTTTAACTATCTATAGTTAATACATAGTCTTAGCTTGCCGTTCTTCTTTAGTATAAATAGTACTGGATAACCCGCTAATAATTATAATAGTCTAATATATCCCTTTTATAAGTTTTCCTAGATAAACTCTTTTAATGCTCTACCTTCTTCTTCAGTAAGCTTATAGATTAAAAAGAACCTTAGACTTATTCTTAGTTCTAATTCTATCTTATAGTCCTATACTATATATTCTAACAGCTTTTTACTCTTTAGTAACTATAGTCTCTTACCGTACTTATGGTATCTCTTTGGTATATAGCTTAGCCCTTTTTCTATTTCTTTATAGGTCGCTCCTACTTAGTACTATACCAACTTAGCTTATTATCGCATTTTACGGTGTTAAGTATCCCTAATATTAACTTAACCTATAACCCAATTAATCTTTAGATTATACTCCTGTAACTAAGGCATCCCTAATATCGCCTTGTCCTTCCCTAACGGTAGAATATTAAAAGATATCCAAATTTATCTTCCTTTAATAGTTAGCTAAATAGGTCCTGTTTTAAGATTAATAATACCATCTCTATAGGCTATCGGATCTCCTAAAATTGTTACTAATAAATATAGGTGCTCCTTTCTCCTGTGTAGTAGTCCCATTCTTTTAACTACTGCTAGTAAGATATGGTTCCTTATTACTCTACTATCTATTAGTGCTTTAAACTGTTAATCTTGCCATTTAACTTATAAATTTAGGTATTTTCCTTAAATTCCTTTAAGGGTCTAAGGCTCTACTACTAGCTCCCTCTAGTCCTATAGGCCTCTACTTTTCCTAACTAATAGCTACTAGATCCTATTTATACTTAGTCTAACTTAAACTAATACTTAGTTTGCTTTTTATCTTTAATATACTATAGATAGGTATTCTCTAGACATTCCCACTACTGTTATCTATCTAGGTATTCTTCCGTAAGGAATCTTCCTAGTTAAAGTATTAAGTCCCCTTATTCTTAAACTTCTACTAAGTACCAACCATATATATACTTAGCGTTTTAATATTTCGCCTTATCCGTCATCTAATACATCCTTATTAGATACTTCCGATTTTTATTCTTAGGTGCTTTATATATATTATACGCATTATCTACGCATACTATCCATAATAGTGTATAATATGCTTAGTGTCTTAGGTTAACTCTTAGCTTATCTTCATCCTTAAGTTTAAACCTTTTTTATGTTAATCTAAGCGTTGCGACTTTATTTACAGGTACTAAGATTTATCTTTCACTTCTCTAGTCCTCTAATTACTCCTCTAGATCCTTTAACGTTATAATTAAAGCCCCTTTAATATAAGTTATAGCCTTTTCTATAATTAGGTGGTCTTAAATAACTTTTTTATCCAACCATATATAGAAATCTTCCCACTTATCATTGTGTCGCTGCCTATACCACTTTTAGTATAGCTACTTAAGTGTATACACTCTATCCATAAAGAAGTATCTTCTTATTACTGCGTTATAACAGCCTTTTATATATTATTCTTCGAATCTAGTTAGGATTCCTAAATCCTCTTCTTATTCTAGTTCGGTAAGCTATTTAGCTCTTAATATGCCTACTCTTAACCTATTAGTAATTCTTCGTACTAGCGCTCTGTCCCTTATACGACCTAGTAAACTAGATCTCTTATTTAGTTTCTACTCTTGCTATAAGGTAATTCTCGCTCTAAATTCCTCTATAGTTTCTTTTCTTTCGCGTCTTATAAGTAGATCCTTAAAGTCTTTATACTTCTTAATCTTAGTATTAACTTTTTAATCTTTAGGCTAAACACTGTGTTTAACTAGTAAGTCCTCTAGGTCTATATGTCTGTCTCCTAGTCTAACTACTACCTAGATTATAGATTCTCTAATCTATAAAGAAGCTCCTTACCTCTTGCCTATAGGTGTCTTTATTTATACTCCGAATTCTTAATCCCTTAAATTCTTTAATCCTAAGCTTACTTCTAACTTAAGCTTAGCTCCCGCCTTAGTCTAACTAGGCGTCCGTAGTGTTCTTATCTCGTCTTAAGAATCTTAAATCTTATCTATCTCGTCTTAAGAGTCTAATGCCTATAGGAAACTCTATCCTAAGCTTATTCGTATATCTTTAAACTAAGCTACTGCCCTACTCTATTAGTTTTTATCCGTTATAGGTCCTTAAGCTGTCCTCATCCTATCTATAGAATCTTAGATCTCTCTTATCTCGTCTTAAGAATCTTAAGCCTTTAGCCTTTTGCCTTTATTAAGTAGTAAGCTAGCACTAGCAGTCGTCTGCTTGCTTAATCTCTTTTAGATACTACTCCTACCGTCTTATAAAGCGATAGATGCCGTATCCAACGGTGTTATAATACCCGTTACTAAACCTTACTCTATAGCGGTCTCAGTCTCTACTTCTAATACTAATATCTTAAGATCTTCTTTCTTAACATCGCTAAATAGATTTTTCCCAAAGTCCCTTTCCAAATACTGCCTTATTAATACTATACTGAAAGTTGCTGTTAGATCTTTGTCACATTTATAAAGCCTATCTTGCTCTTTATAGTCTTAGGTAGCTCTTAGTTTCTTTAAACTAGGTTTCTATAGCTAATAGCTTACGCCGTACTTAGCGTCTTTATAAATTTAGCACGCGTTATTATAACAAAACGTGAAATAGTTAATTAAACAATCCTTTATTCCTCGCAGTATATTATCGTCCCTCTATACATATATGCCGTCTGCTAATCCGGTTCCCTTTATTACATAGTAACTCTAACTATCTTTATAATCTTTAGCGAAATAACCCTATTTTCCGCAATTTATATAAGCTCCCTCTTTAAACTATCTTTCTTATTATAGAGTCCGCCTAAATGTCTTCTACTACTAAAATCCCTAATTTAGCCTTTACTCCCTAGACCTTCAATCTCCTAATCCTTATCCTCTTAGTTTTTATAGTATCTTGCTCTATCTCTTATAGGCTTCTTTAGTACCGCTTAGGTCTATTAGCTCTGCGCTATACTATAGTTTCTAACTTAGCTTTAGTTAATGTGTACTCTGCGCCTTATATAACTATAGAACTCTATCCTAACCTCTCTTAGTCTATTCCCTTTAGTAGATCCTATTATTAATCTTTATTGCTTAATCTATTAGTTCCCTTAGGGTGTCTATATCTTTAATTAGAATAATTATATCCTAGACTTTAGCCTTAAGTCCCTATTTATACTATACTATAAGCGCCTTATTATTCCACTTAACTTATATTGCTAGCGTTTAGAACTACGTTATATATTTAATAGCTAAGGTTCGTTGCGTAATATCTTAAAGCTTTCTTTCCGCCGTAGTTATTGCCTCCGGGTCTCTAAATATCTATATAAGTCGCTCTACAAATCCATTCCAGCTTAAGAACATAAACTATACTTCTTAGTTCGTCGTTGTTATTCCATTTACTTATATCTCTATAAGGTAAGGCTTAAACCATTTAAGTACTCTTCCTAATAAGAACAATCCTATATACGCTATTTAATCCATGGGTATTACCAACTTTACTCCCTCTTACGCAACCTTAAAGTACATTTACGTAAGGAATCCTTTAAGCTTTAATCTCTCTCCTAAGAATTTCTTAATCAATAGTAACTTAACCTTTGCTGCTCCTATCCCATTAACCCTTTATTTAAGTGCCGTATTATTTTCTATTAACTAGTCAACTATTTCCTATAGTTGTTTAACCGTCACAGGTTGTTATAAGTTAGTATCTGCCATACTAGTGTTACCTCCTAACCTTGAAGTAGTTGCCACTGTCAATGGCGTCGTGGTAGCTACTTTTGGTGGCATATTGTTTAACTTTTAATACCGTAACCAGGTAGTAATTATATAACGGAACCTTATAGTAAGTACTACAATAGGTTCTATTATTAGGCTAGGTATATAGGTAATGCGTAAAGTTAATAACATAATAATAACTAGTGGAGTAGTTACCCAACAGATTAACTCTAATTATATTCTAAGAATTACTACAAGAAAGGAACTATCTAGGTAGGGACTAAGGGTCCTTAAATATACAACCGTACTCCTATAAAATCCTTCTTGTACGTAATATACGTAAGGTACATAAGGTACGTACGTTCCGTTCGTTCTCCACGTTCCTTACGTAGCACGTTATATAACTCACTTACCATTCCTCGTCATATGGTTCCACTGGCTCTATACTAAACCGTGCTTGTATTAACCAACTAGCTTCTTCCAACTCCTCTCTAAGTAGTCGTAACATCGTACTTAAAGCGTCCGTAACACTATGTGCTTTATTTTATTACAAATTACTAGCTTAATTCTAGCCCAGATAAACCCAATCTTCTCCTTTTTACGGATACTACTATCCTTATTTTTAAAGGGCTCTAAATCTATCTACTAAGTATAAGTTTCTATAAAGTTTATAAACTAACAGAAGTTATAGCGGTCTAGCTATATCCCATTCTAGAATAGCTCTATATTATTATATTATATAATATACAGATCTTAAGTCCATTTCTTTAGAAAGGTTTATAGCTATAGCTATATAGTAATTTACTCTTTATTAAGCTAATTAAGTACAATCTAGTTTAGTAATCGGTCTTTAATCTTACTAATAATCCAGCGTATACGCTCTTTAGTATCATCTCGTATTATTAGTATCTTAAAGAAGTTATCTACCTTACAAACCCAATCGTCCAACTACTAGGCGTTAGGTCTATAGAGGAGTTCTAAACTACTAAAGGCCTTAGCCAGTCGGTCTATGTCCTTTTTCTATTTATAGCGTAAACAACTCTCTAAGTCTTCTATACCTCTTTAGGTAAATACTAGGTAGCTCCCAAAAAGCCCTTAGCCTTAACTAGGTTATAAAAGAATTTACCTAGCTTAGATTAGACCCTACTAGATCTAGATTTACCCTTAAAGGGTTCTAATATATTTATTAGTGGCTTTCTCCCGCATAGCTTCCGAGAGCCTTACAATAGCTTCCCAATATCCATCTTAAAGGAGATTGGTATAGGGCTCTTAACCTTCCAAACTCAGGCCTGGGGAGGCTCCTACTATAGAGGTAGTATTAGTACCAGTAGCTAGTATAGGCTTCCCAATAAGGCTTAGGTCTTAAGTTAGTAATTAGCTTAAATTACCTAAAGGGGTAGGCCTACTTAGCTCGTAAGCAGTCTATATACTATTACTATACTAATTATAGGCCGGTAGTCTTCTAGGAGAGTTCTGGTTAGTTCCTTAGTTAAATACATTAGTATATTCCTCTAACATTTCTAGCTTAAGGGAAGATTTTAGAGTTGCCTCTAGCGCTTAATCTTCTAATTGGCCTAGGTAGGGCTAGAGGGGTTCCGGTTACTTTCTAGTAGCATTATAACCATTATAAAGGGTATCTACGTTTTCCTTAGCGGTAATTATAGGTGTGCGAGAGTTTTCAAGCTCCTGGAGCATCTAGGTATTAGGGCTTATTTAGCCGTCTTACCTAAAGGGTTATATTATCGCAATCTCTCGCTATTAGAGGGACCTTCCTGCCTTTACGCGGTGGCTTTCTATAAGGTATCCGTGGAGTTTCCGTTTAGGTCATCGCAAGATTTTAAGGGAGAATAGTAGTTATAAACAAAAGATGTAAACAAACAATCTGGTTCTTAAAGCCGACTACCCTTCTAAAAAAGAGTAGGAAGGATTTAAATATAAGGGGATCTTATAGACAGGGGGCTATAAGGACACGATTATAGAACAGAATAGATTGGTAAGAGAGACAAATCCTTAAGAAGGTAAGGCCTCTAGGATTGTGGAGACTATATACTACGGGCACGTACCTTTAGTATATAACCGGCGACTATCCGAGGGGCGTCTGGGGGTTGTCCTAAGGGCAACCCAAGGTGTCCGCAATAATATCCCTTACATTATAGTATTAAAGGAATAAAGAGCATTCTTATAAGGTATAAAAAACTATTTATAGTTAAGACGGATTATAAGAACCTTATAGGATTTTTAATAATAAAGGAACTCAACTAAAGATAGGTTAGATGGGTAGAAATGCTTATAGAATACCATTTTAAGATTTAGTATACTAAGGGTACAGATAATATAAGGGCAGACGCTCTAAGTCGTAAAGCTAAACTATAAAACGATAAGAAGCTATTAGGGGCTTTACTGCAAAAGGATATAGACGGACTAATTAGATATAATTACCCAAAAATTATAGCAACTTAGGAGGACGACAAGCTAGAAAGAGTTTATAAGTTACTAAAAAGCTTTTAGGTATAAAGAATTCTAAAAGCACAGCTAGAAGATCTATAGATAGATATATATGGGAATTAAAAAGCGAAGTATATCCTAAAAAGCATAGCAGAATAGTTCGTAGAAGATTTCTATAAGGGATTAACTTAAGGATATAATGGAGCTATAGGCTTAGTGTTAAGACTTTAGGAGGAGTATATTATTGACGGAATCTAAGGCTTAGTATAAAAAGTTATAAGAGAATGTCTAAATTACTAAAGAAATAAACTAATGAGGTATAAGCTATATAGAGGGCTATAACCTATTAAAATACTAGAAAGACTATGGGAGGTTATATTATAGGACTTTATTATTAAGTTACTAAAGTTAAAGGATTCTATTACCGGATAAGATTATAACGTAATCTTAGTAATAGTAAATAAGCTTATAAAGTGTGGATACTTTATAGTATGTATAGAAGAAATATTAGTAAAAGATGTCGCTAGAATCTATATTAAAGAAGTATTTATAAAATACGGAGCATTAAATAAGATTATATTAGACAAAGATCTAAGATTTATAGTAGTATTTTAAGAAGTATTCTTAGCGGAATAAGGAGTTAGAGTAGTAACTTCTACCGCATATTATCTACAAACAGACGGTTAAATGGAAAGATTAAACTAGATACTAGAGCAGTATCTAAGGCACTATATTAATCACGTATAGAATAATTAGGTATTATTGTTACCGGTTTTATAGTTTATATATAATGCAACACCTTAAGAAGGAATGGGCATATTACTATTTAAGGCAAATTATGGATATGAGCTAAGAATATTATTGTCACTATAGTAAGTAAAAAAGATAAGTAGTATAGCTAAAGAAAGAATAAAGACGTTAATAAATCTTTATATAGACCTTATAGAATTAGTAAAGAAAGTAAAAAAAAGAATAAAAAGGTACTATAACGCTAAGAGATCTAAGGGACCAGATCTTAAGGAGGGAGATAAAGTATGGCTACTATATAAGAATTTTAAAAGTTAACAACTAAGTAAAAAGTTAGACTATGTTAGACTAGGACCTTTTAAAATTATATAAAAGATTTCACTAGTTACGTTTAAGCTAGACCTACTAGCTAAAATAAGGATCTACCCTATATAGCATATTATAATGCTAGAGCTAGTATATAAAAATATTAAGCTACTAGTTTATAAAGCAGATATATATAGAGGATAAGAGGAAGACAAATAGTAAGTTTTAAAGATTGTTAGCTATAAGGACGTTAACAATAAAATATAGTATAAAGTTAAATGGATAGGCTATACTAAGACTACCTAGGAACTACTAAAGAATCTAAAAAACACTATAGGAAAGGTATAGGAGTATTAGAAGAGATTAGGTTAGGCAGCATTAATAAAAAAGGATTGCTAAAGAATAAGTTACCTAACATTAGGAAAATGTTCATGCCTTCTAACAGTACTAATAGGCTCCTAATAGCTTCTGTTAGGGCTACTAGAATCTCTAAGAGACCCTTATACTTAGTTTCCTATTAGGAGCCTATTAGGAGGCCGCCCGGACTAAACAGACTAAACGGACCTTTAGGACCATTAGGACCATTAGGACCATTAGGACAATTAGGACAATTAGGACAATTAGGATAATTAGGATAATTAGGATAATTAGGATAATTAGGACAATTAGGATAATTAGGATAATTAGGATAATTAGGATAATTAGGATAATTAGAATAATTAAAATTCTAGATTTCAAAATAAGGTATATTAATACTCTAGTATTTATAGCAGTTAAAATATATAAATTACGTTAATTTTAGGCCCTATTCTATATACACGATACTTTAAGCAATTTAAATAATCTAAATCGATCCTTCCTACCTACTATCTATATCTATGTCTATGTCTACTTAGGCGTTAAGCAATTAATTAAGGAGATAAGGGGTAAGGCTCTTGTAGAGGCTCTAAACCATTAATTAGCGATATTCCTAATAATCTGCTAGCTATATACTAATTTCCTAACTAGGCCTATCCTGCCTGTTCTACCTATCCTACTAATCTAACCGTCTTACCTATTCGTGCCTACCTGTCTATACCTACCTATCTATACTTACCTATCTGTGCCTATTATGCCTACTTATTTATGCCTACCTATCCATATCTATAATTCGGGGGAGAGGTCGGCCCAATTAAAGGCTCTGCTTAATTTAATTGGTCAATTAATTATATTAATTTGATTGCGATTAATTGTATTAATTCGAATTATTCTCTATAGGCGTTTACTGGCTATATATTTAAAAGGTGGTCGTCTAGGGTGCCTCCCTAAGAGGCCTTAATTTAATTTAATTTGGTAATGGGATAATATTAAAGCTCTAGTTCGATTCAATTGATTAATTAAATTAATCGTAGTGTTCGCTGGCTGGTCGTTTAGACAATTATCGTCTAGTTCTGGCGACGGTCTCTAGTTCTGGCGAGGTCCTCTTTTACCTAATTACCTACCTACCTACCTACCTACCTACCTACTTACCTACCTGCCTGCCTGCCTGCCTGCCTACCTGCCTATATTAGTAATTAGTTTAATTTAAGGGAGGAGTTAGCCTAATCGAAGGCTTTAATTTATTTAAATCGTTCTCTATAGCCGTTCGCTAGCTATATATTTAAACGGTAGTCATCTAAGGTGCCTCCCTATAAGGCCTTAATTCGATTTAGTAATGGGCCGATATTAAAGCTTTGGTTCAATTCGATTAATTAATTAATTAAATTATTCGTGGTGTTTGCTAGCTAGTTATTTAAACGGTCGTCTAGCTCTAGGACGGTCATCTTATTCTAGCAATAGTCGTCTAGTTTTAGCAACAGTTGTCTAGTTCTAGTAACGGCCGTCTAGTTCTAATAACGGTCGTCTAGTTCTAGCAACGGTTGTCTAGTTCTAGTAACGGTTGTCTAGTTTTAGCAAGGGTCGTCTGGTTCTGGCGACGGTCGTCTAGTTCTAGCAATAGTTGTCTACTAGCTGCCGTTTTAGTGCCTCCTAAGGTAGGTGTAAGGGTACTTTTAGTCCCTTACTCGGCTACATCCCGGGAGCTCTTAGGGGCTACTAAGGCTAGCCTTCGGCTAGGCCTTGGCCACCCCTTATAAGCTCCTCGGGCTTACAGCCTCCTTCCTCCCTTATCGGTTCGTCTCTGTACTCAGGCTATTGCCTACCCTTATTACCATATCGTCCTCTTCCATCGACTCCCTATATAACTCATGCTCGGCTTACCTACTCCCTACCGTACACCCTAGCAATACTGCCTTACAGTAGGGAGGATATAAGGAAGGGTAAAATATAAGGTGGCTACTAAGGGGTAACTTGGTAGAGGTATATGTAGGTTATTAGGAATATAGCGGGGACCTAATAGTAATATATGTCATATAAAGCTTTGTGTAGAGCCTCCGTACGTAGAGCTTCGCGCAGAGCCTTATATAAAGCCTTTATATATAGATCTTCGTATAGAGCTTCGTATAGAGCTTTGCGTAGAGCTTTGTATAGAGCTTTGCGTAGAGCTTCGTGTAGAGCTTTATGCAGAGCTTTATATAGAGCTTTGTGTAGAGCTTCGTATAGAGCTTTATATAGAGCTTTATATAGAGCTTTATATAGAGCTTCTGTATAGCTTCGTGTAGAGCTTCTATAGAGCTTTATACAGAGCTTCTATAGAGCTTTATATAGAGCTTCTATAGAGCTTTATACAGAGCTTTATATAGAGCTTTGTGTAGAGCTTTATATAGAGCTTTATATAGAGCTTCGTATAGAGCTTCGTATAGAGCTTTATATAGAGCTTTATGCAGAGCCTTATATAGAGCCTTAGTAGTATAGCTTAAGGGGTGTATATAGGGTGTTGCTTTGGGGGGGTATCGTACTAGGAACCTAATAGGACAATTAGGAAATACTAGTTTCCTATTAGGAGCCTATTAGGACAATTAGGAAATATTAGTTTCCTATTAGGAGCCTAACAGGACGATTAGGAAAATTAAAGATCCTAATAGGAGCCTAGTGATGGCAATAACTATATAACCATAATCAGCCCTATAATTCCGATTATTATATAATTAAAGAAAGTGATTCTGATTTGGTTATGTAGTTATATTAATTACGTCTTTTAGGCACGGGCCTCCACGTGATGTTATCTACACGTGAGTTATTATATATAGATAATACACCCGCCCCAGAGCTTTGCTAGAGCTCCCCTTAAAGCTCTGCCTCTCCCTCTTTTTATTTCCGCTATTTCCGCGGTTGATTATATAGTTATATCTACATAACATAATCAGCAGGTGCGATTATGATTAGGTTAGTTATGTTCCTATATAATACAACATAATCGTAACTAACTAACTAATTATTGCCATCACTGTAGGAGCCTATTAGGATAATCAGGACGATTAAGATCCTAGTGGCTCCTAGCAGGAGCCTGTTAGGAGCCTGTTAGGACGACTAGGATGATTAGGAAAATTAAAATCCTAGCAGGAGGCCTCTAGGATCTTGGCACCCTAATAAAATGCTAATAAAGGGGGACCTAAGAAGAGCAGTTACTAAACTACTTAGATTTATTTCCTTCTTAGTTAAAAGAGAATCTGTTTTTTTATTACTAAGCTCTTATAGACCCTATTTTATAAGTTTTTACTCCTTAAAATAAACCTTTTTATAACCCTTCTTAAGACGGATTAACCAAGTAGACGTAGTAAGGCGGGAATTAAGGGCTCTTTGCTAAGCTTTAGCAGCCTTTTATTTAGTATTATAAGAATAGCGTAACTCCGCTAAAGTAATAGATAGCTTATTATCTAGCTATATAGCAGTAAATTAAATATAAAACCCTAAGATAAATTAATTAGGGAACTAAACGACTATTAAAAGTAATAGGTTGCGTATATTTAGTATTAGAGATAGAGCGAACGTTATAGGACAAATAAATATTTGCTTTAGTACACTTTAAATAAAAAGACGGTTGCTATAAAGATAGATTTGCTAATATAATATAAACTAACCCCTCTTTTAAGCAGCAAGAATATAGAGACGGTATAATCTCACCAAGAGATAAAATTGCAGTAATAGTGCGAATGTAACGAGCAGTCGAAGAAGAAGAAATCGCTTTAGGTATAATAAGCAATAATATTAACTAAATTAACTAGATAGATATTATACCTCCAGTAAACAATTTAAAAATATTAGGGATCTTTAAGAACAAAGATAGAGAGGAGGGAGATGGTGTTACGGACGCTTTAAGTATAATGTTATAACTACTTAGGGAAGAATTAAAAGAAGCTAGTTAGTTAATATAAGTATGGTCTAAGATAGAGCCGATAGAGCTATATAACGAAAAATAGTAATTAAGGTTACATAATATAATCTATATAATCTGTATAATCTATATAATCTATAATAAAGTAGATAGAGTATACGTATATTATGTATAAGAGGGATTTTATAGAAGTATAGTTGTATATTTAAGGACCCTTAGTCCCTACCTAGATAGTTCCTTCCTTATAGTAATTCTTAGAATACAATTAGAGTTAATCTATTAGGCAACTACTCCACTAGTTATTATTACGTTGTTAGCTTTAATTTGCATTACCTATACACCTAGCCTAATAATAAGCCTATTGTAGTACTTGTTACAAGGTTCCGTTACACTAGTAACCCGCTAGTAGTAACCTACACTAATAACCTATATATAAGCCTAAAGATTTGGATACCGTATACCCCTAAATATATACTTTATGTAGGCGCATTACAACCTAATACTAGATGGGGAGAAAGGGAACGCATTATAGTATATATTATAATGGATACGCCCTAGAGTAAAGTCCGCCTATATGCTTAATACAATAATAGGTGCTAAATTAACCCTTAATACTATATAAAAGTTGCGGGTTATAGACCTTATAGGCGGTTTTAGTGCTACTATACTAATAACCTAGCGCCGGCGGACTAGAGTGTCCTACTATTCTTACTAAGACTTTAACTAACCTATAGCGCTAGACCCTTAGCCTAGGCAATAGTCCCCTATAATAACCCTATAAGTAACCTACGTATTATATATTACCTTACTAGCACTAGCTTTACGTAGAGCCTTATACTATAGTAAGTAGTAGTAGTAGCTACCTTAGCCGAAACGGCTTATAGAATACCTTTAAGTTACTAGTCTATCTATAGAGTATAAGGGACGCCTTTATACGCTCTACATATAACTGCCTAGGGGTAAGCTCTTACTAGCAATACTTAAGGACTCTTAAGGTATAATAAGGTCTAGCCTTACTAAGGACCTCCGTAAATACCTAGGTACTACAATACCTACTAATGCTTAAATCGTACTGCTATACACCTTATAATGAGCTGCAGCCCTTAAGGCCCCTATATAAGCCTAGCGGTATTACTTACTTAACTCTATTACGGATCTCCCTAAGTTTAAGATACCTCTTTATCCTTATAGACCGTTTTATAAAGCTAGTATACTACCACCTAGCCTTACAGCTAAAGCGTAAGCAAAAGGTAAGCGCTACTGCTGCTAAGATATAGCCTATATTAAAGAAAGGCAGAGGATATCCTAAGGGATTAAGGAATAAGCTAATGCTTATAGTAAGAGTTGCGGTATATATATGGGGTAAAGCTTAATTCATTAATATCCTATATAAGCTACACTCTACCGCAACCTAGCAACTTATAGGCGAGGCTATAGCGCACTACTAGTGACCCTAAAGTAATTAAAAAGTACTCTCCTAGGCTTAGACCTAGTCCGTTACTTTATATTACCTTTATAGACTGTTTATATATTAGGTAATAGGTCCGTCTAAGACCGGGGTCCTTTAACTAGGGTCTTTAACCCGCTAGTAACCTACTGGTAGTAACCTATACTAATAACTTATGTTAAAAGATAGGTCTATTTATAACTAGGGTCCTTTAACCCGCTAGTGACCTACTAGTAGTGACCTATACTAACGACTTATACTAGACAAGTTTGTTTATAACTAAGGTCCTTTAACTAAGGTCTTTAACCCGCTAGTAACCTACTAGTAGTAACCTATACTAACGACTTATATTATCCTATACCTATCCGTAACCGAGGTCCTTTAACTAAGGTCTACAACCTGCTAGTAACCTGCTAGTAGTGACCTATATAGACAACTTATATATTATTCTATATATATACTATATAGATAACGCGTAAGGCTAAAGCAAGGGTTAGTAGCGGGTTTAACGGGTATATAGCCTTACTGTCTTGAATCTGGCCGTATATAAGTAACCTATAACCTACCCACGAAGTATACACGGCGCTACGCCGGTATAGCGTAAGGCTAAAGTAGGGTTAGTGGCGGATCTAACGGGCATATAGCCTTACTATTCTAAATCTGGCTATATGCGAATAACCTATAACTTACCCGCAAGGTACTAGCGACCTACCTATATAAGCGAACTCTTGGAATATATCTACTAAATTCAGGCAATAGTATTAAGCTACTAGCTCTACCTATTAAATGGACTAATTAGGATTTTCTATACCGGGTATACAAAATCGCTATTAGCTTAGTAAAATGTAGGGAAGTCTTAGCAAGCCAAATCTGACTAATTAGATAACTCTAACCGGTGGTTAAAGTTCCTTAACATCTTTACGCCGCGTAAGTATACTACCTGTCTCTCTATACACAAAATTAGAACGCTCTTTCCCTTCCAATTTTTCCCTTCTAAAGGTTTTTATAGGGTTTTATCGAGGCCTAAGTATATAAAGGATCGGAGACGACCCTTTTTAAAGGGGGGGGTATTGTTAGGTAAAACCTAAGTAGATAGCTATATAGCTATAAGGTACAGGCAACCCGTAGGCAACTCGCCTATAAGGCATGTGCGCTATACGTGCCTATAGAAACCCCTTACCTCGCACCTTAGACTCCTCCTTCTCCTTTAAGGATTCGTCTACTTACATAATATACCCTATTATTCTATCATTGGACTCCCTATCTATATCCTTACCTTATAGAAAAGAGGAGGAAGTAGTTAATTTACGAACCCTACGCGGTATTAAAGAAGTTAAGTAATATATTGATTATAAATTTAATAAGAAAGAAGTAGAGGAAGAAACTCTACTACTTAGCTAACGTATAAACTATTTTATATAAAAGAATTGGTTTATAGCGCGCAATAGAGATATTAAGGAAAATACTTTATTTATTCTCACTTATATAAGTATTTATATACTAGGAAATATCTTAGTACGTGTCCTTATTAAAATTAATAAGTATTACTACTTATATTTTAACTAGATATAAATATAATAACTAGATATTCCTAATTTAAGAATTCTTAGTTACTTATTATTATAGAGTAAGTTATACCCTAGCTCTAGGTAGTAGATAAGGCTCTATAATAAAACCTATAAAGTCTAAATACCCTTTTATATTTTTATATTATTAGTATATAAATAGACCTAAGGAAAGTCGAAGTGATTATAAACTAGTAAAAACCTAAGAACGTTAAGGATATAAGAGCCTTTATAGAATTTGCTAATTCCCACCAATAGTTTATTAATAACTTCTCCGCCCCAGTTTTACCCTTTATAGCTTTAACCTAGGGGGATTAAGCCTTTATTTTTAATAAGGAATATAAAAGGGCCTCTACTTACTTAAAGGTTATATTTATTACTATGCCTATACTTTAATACTTTAACCTAAACTAAATAAGTATTATAGAAGCTAATTTATCTAACTACGTTACTAGAGGTATTCTATCTTAATATAATAAGGATAGAGTATTACACCTTATAGTATACTTCTTAAAATAAGTAAGCCTAGCTAAATATAACTATAAGATCTATAATAAGGAATTATTAGCTATTATTAAATATTTTAAATAATAGTAATCCAAACTAGAAGGCGCTAGATTTCTAATTAAGGTCCTTAACAACTATAAGAATTTATAGTACTTTATAACTATAAAGTAGCTAAGCTACTATTAGGCCTATTAGTTAAAATACCTATTTTATTTCTAATTCTTAATTATATACCGCCTAGGCGTTTAAGGCTAAAAGCCTAATACTTTAATCTAACGCCTTATTAGGCCGTAAAGACGCACCTACTATAACCGGCTTAGCGTAGGCGAGTGTAACGGGACTAGCCCAGTTATAGTAGGAACGTCTCAGTAAAATACTTAACAGATAAATTCTAACACTTTGTCCAAATTCTGCCGAATTCTGCTAGCTTAATTAACTTCTACCAAGTTCTACTAGATCTATTAAATTCTACCAAAGTCCGTTAAAGACCGCGTGTATATATATACACGCATTAACCACCAAGCCCCTAATTATTTAATTATATAATTTTCTTATTATTTCTTTCTCTTCTTTACGTAATGTCTTGTTCTTAGCAAGAGCTATATACCCTTAGATTTAGATAGAATTTTTATTATTCCTTTAAATCTTTTCTAAAATCTCTTCGCGCCCTTATATTATTGTTGGTTACACAAGGTGATATCACGTAGCTACGGTTCGTAGATAGTATGATGATTGTTCTTCTTCTTAAAAGCAAAGGATCGTAAGGATCGTAGTGCCTAAGTAGGGGGCTGATGAGTCACCATAAGGGTGACTAATCAGAGACAATATAACCTCTGTCCATACATTCCGACACTAGCAGTTCTTTCCAGTGCTCTTATCAATATTCAATATTCGTAAAAGGCCATATTGATATTGATATTGAAAATTTATTCAATATTGAAAAATATTGAAGAGATATTGAATATTGAATACAGTACCAGCCTCAGCATAGCGCTCCATCCGAAAGCAGGCTCCGTACACCCCTGGGCCCTAGTAAAGCTTCAAAATAGCTACTCTCTTGCGACTGCTCTCTCACCATTATCACCTTCGTGATCCTTGGCGTGGTGTAGTAGATGTCGACTGCTCTCTAGATTTTGCCAAGGCCTCCGAAGCCTCTTGTGCCACATTCGTCGCCATAAGCCCACATTGAACAGTACCATATTCGATTCTTGCCTTCACGAATAGCTTTATAAGGGAGAGGATCGCGAGAAAGCTGCCACGTAGAAATAGCTAACCAGCGCCTTTTACGAGGCAACTTTGGGGTGGTTACATTTGGTGTAGAGTCGCTCGACGCGTCGTCGTCGTCGCCGCCAGAGTGGGTAAATCAACCAGAATTAAGCTCTGAAATAGCAGAGGAGGATATATTATCGTCCCTAATTACGTCGGTAGATGGGGGAGGCATGGCGTTGATTAAAGGTAGAGTGTACGGGGGGTTGAGCTCTTGGGGGTGTAAAATTTGTGCGCAATGACTAGCAAGATTTAATTTGATGTTTGGTAATTTTTGCTTTCTATGGGTTTACCTAACAAATTTGAAATGAGCACGTATTGTAAGGAGGCCCGAGGGTCATTTCCCGATACATCTACCTTATTTTTACCACCTTAACTCTAAAAATATTCAATATTCAATATCTTTCAGTATTGAACATATCGTATTGATATTGAATTTGACGTTCAATATTCAATATTGAATATTCAGTAATCAATATTCGATATTGATATGAGCACTGGTTCTTTCTTTGTGCTTGTAGCGCTGCAGAAGAAGCAGCAAAAGTCTGTTTAGGTAGTAGTACGGTACTAGCGGCGGTAGTAATAGTAGTTAGGCATAGAGCTTGTCTATCAGTCGGTTGGTTAATGGTAGGCGTATAGGCACGATCATTCGGTCGGTAGATCGCAGGCGTATCGGCGCGATAGTTGTCATTTAGGTAGCAGTACGGTGCGAGCGTCGGGTGGTTCCATGGCAAGTCCGTTTGTTCAACCTACCCCTTTATTATATCGTCCGCAGGGTGTTCGATTGCGGCTAAAGTTTCAGTAGTAGTTTCGGCCTTGATCTTAATTGTGGTAGTGGCGATCCGTATAGAAGGTAGTATATACTCTTTAACTAGGGTATTCCTTCTCCCATATAATGATTAAAGACTGTAAAGGAATTCCCTAGCAAGCCATAAACAACTTGTTGTCTGTATAGATCTCTATAATTATAGCCACCTCCTTACTATATCTAGGTCTTTGCCTAGGTCCTTGCTCTATACTATGCACGGCCGGTTCAGGTGGTGTATGTGTGTATAGCTGCTGCGGTTGCTGCAGAGGTTCTTGCGGTGGTTCTTGCAGTGGTTCTTGCGGTGGTTCTTGTGGTGGTTGTTGCGGTGGTTCTTGCGGAGATTGTTGCGGAGATTGCTGCGGAGGTTGCTGCAGAGGTTGTTGCGGAGGTTGCTGCGGAGGTTCTTGCGGAGGTTGCTGTAGAGGTTCTTGGTAGGACGGAGCTTAAGGCACGGTTTGAGATACGGCAGCCTGAGGAACTTAAGGTGTTTAATAGCCTGAGGTTGTCTGTAGTGTTGCTTATAGCTATCCGTTATTAGGATTCCCTTGAGAGTTAGACTTCTTTATAGCGCGTATTTGGTGCTTAATCTTAATCTCTTATGGAGTCCATTTGTGCTCTTCTTCTACGTTAAGGACTTGCTTCTAAATATTATCTCTAATAGCACCCCCATCTATAGGGACAAATACTCCTTTCTCCCAAAGAAAGTCTTAAAAATCCTAAACAATATTAATATTGCCAAGTGCCTAGGTGTTGGCGGTCCATCCTATAAAATCCTCCCTAAAATATTCCTATAGCTGTACGTCAGCGTAGTGTCTACTTTAGTAGAATATAATATAGTGTAGAAGAAAGCCGTTAACTTATTTTACGGTATAAGTTATTATATTAATAGTAAATTCGTCCTAATCTTTATTAATAAGTTTCGCGTATATAGCTACCCCTAGTAGTAGGGAGTCTCTCTAGTTGTTTGAAATAGCCATATTTTCGGAAAAAAGGAAGTATTATTGGTGTAGGGATTATTATTTAGTACGCGTTCGTGATATATATTTGTCGTTTGGTACGCGTTTATCATTTGGTACGCATTTAGACGTGTATTTATAATTATAGGGCTTAGGACCAGTTCTAGCCTTAAATTAAAAAGACTTGTAAAGCATATTATTCTGCGTAATAGATACAAGAATCCGTAATCTTAAAAAGGCTTAAGACCAGTTCTAGCCTTTAGATCCTTAGATTCATAAAAGAGTTCTATTTAAGGTTTAGGACCAGTTCTAACCTTAAAAGACAGCTTCCTTTAGCACTAGTAGCACTAGTACAGTGGCTTGTTTCTTCTTAGTGGAATACCTAGCTGTTCTGTGGTATAACAGTAAAGTTAACCACTAATTAGTGTTGGTTACATAAGGTGATATTACGTAGCTACGGTTCGTAGATAGTATAATAATTATTCTTCTTCTTAAAAGCAAAGGATTGTAAGGATCGCAGTGCCTAAGTAGGGGGCTAATAAGTCACCACAAGGGTAACTAATTAGAGATAATATAACCTCTGTCTGTGTTATCTCATAAATCAGACCCCCGGGGAGAAATTGCGCCACGGCGTGGTGCTAAGGGCTAGCGCTACGCTTGTGGACCTTACCCTAGTCCTGTGGACTCCTGGACCAATCAGATCACACCGAGAGGAATTTCTCCCCGAGGGTCTGAGAGCTTATGGGCCCCCTTTGTATACAAACTCATTGTTTTTTGTTAGGCGATAACTCTTCTATTACAACGCTGTACCTTAACCCTTTTATAATGTCTAGTTATTATAAAAATACTACAAGGTAGGAGCTCTTTAGCTTCTCTATCTATTACATTAAATAACAACGTCGTAGCTATATTACTTGGTTAGTCGTAAAACTTATCCGTTGGTCGCAAAACTTGTCGGTTAGTTTTTATCGCAATCTTGCCTTACTGCCAATACTTACATACTTCTCTAGGTCTAATTATCCCTAAAATACTATAAGGTAAAAGCTCTTTATCTTCTCTATCGCCTCTACGTTATAGTAATATTGTAGCTCTATTTTACGAAAAGTTAGATATAGGTAGTCGGTCAGTTTTGGTCTAGTTTTGTTATAATTTTGCCTCACTGCCAAAACTTATGTACTTCTCTAAGTCTAATTATCTCTAAAATACTACGAGGTAAAAGCTCTTTATCTTCTCTATCGCCTCTACGTTATGGCAATATTATAGCTCTATTATATAAAAAGTTAGATATAGGCAGTCGGTCGAGTTTTTACGAAGATTCCGTTCGGAATCTCACTTACGTTTTACGACGATGTATCTCGCCCCTTAGTATTGTAGATATAGGGTTATAGTATATATTTATAAAGATATAATTACCTAAAGAACCTATTACATCGATAAAATATATTATAACTATTGTGGTTGGGACGTAGTTCGTAGAAGAGGACAAAATTTAATTTTTAAAACATTCATTTCGCACCAAAGCGAGGCCCATAAGCTCTCAGACGCTCCGCAGAAGATTTTGTCAGGTGACAGGGGTGCGCAGGGGGCTGAAATTAGTGCGCTGTTCTAATTGGTCCAGGAGTTAGCAGGTCGTCCATGCGTTATCCCGTGTCACGGAACAAATCTTCTACGGAGCGTCTGATTTATGAGATAATGTCTGTGACGGCGCTGGAGCGCGTCACCTAGTCAGGGGTTCGCTTAAGACTTGGCGTGTATATATAGACGTGGCCTCACCACCTTCTCTTGCTCCTTAGCTTAATATCTTCGTAATACAGCATTCGTTCGCTTAATCTTGCAAGCATTCTTTCAAGTCTCTGTCGAGACATTTGTTCGATGGTTCGAGCCGTCACACTGTCCATACATTCCAACAATTATATTATATTAAAATAACTACTATTAAAATAGCAAATAAACTCAAACCCTCTGCGTTAGCTATAAGCATTATAGCCCTAATTAGGGAATAGTTAACTATAATACAACAGTCCTTTATGGATGCTTTAGCCTAATAGCGAGCGACATTAAAAGCTTAGCACTAGCAATTAATAGAAGCGATCTGCGAAGAACTCCATAACCTTAAAGCACTTATATTAGAGACCCTAAACTAGTAATGGCAGCTTAACCCGTACCTATAATAAACCTAGTACCTACCGCGAAATCTAAAAAGCTTCCTAACCCTTTAATATTTAATTAAAATGGAAATAACCTACGTCCCTTTATAACTAAGCTCTGTCTTAAACTTTTAATAAATTATAACTAATACCCTACTAAAGCTAGTAAGATTAGCTATAGAATATCTTATTTAAGTAAAAATACTATATAAACTATGGACCTATTCTTTTATAATAGTACCTTTATTAATTTTAAAATCTTTATCTCTCTATTAGAACGAATATATAATAATGCTAGCTATAAATACACAGCTATTACTAAACTTAAAAACCTATAATAATGGAACTAAGACTTTACTAGCTTCTTTTTAGAATTTTTAGGCCTTATTAATAAACTAGATTGGAATAAAGCCGCTAGAGTTACTACTTTTTATTAAGCTATTTTAGATAAAATTAGAGTACCCTTTACCACACATGCAACCTTACCAAAAGGTAGCGCCACACTCCAAAACTTACGCATACCCATCTTACCATCAAAAACAATCGATTTTCTAACTTTCAAGACCTAATTCCTACTGCCTAGCGAGCTAGAGGTGGATTTATTTATCGTTTTACCCCCTTTTCCCAATAGAAAATTTTCTTTAAGGGTGGCCCTAGCTTATAAGCGAGGTATGGACAGGAACACTAAACCTACTACTACTACCACTAATACCAAAACTATAAAATAGGGGCTAGTTTCTCTACTACCTCTTAGCCTAAT
>Ga0307515_10006738_pt1 | contig 22867 bp, 10 predicted proteins | sample 17_EM_MG_FD_194513 | JGI IMG/M metagenome (GOLD analysis project Ga0307515, IMG submission 194513) | Populus trichocarpa ectomycorrhiza microbial communities from riparian zone in the Pacific Northwest, United States - 17_EM | ecosystem: Host-associated > Plants > Roots > Unclassified | place... | reverse complement strand
TTATTTATTTAATATTGGGGGGTGCATTACAAGTGTAAGTATATTAGGGGTTTTTGCCAAGACTATCCGGAGACTATCCGGATAGTCTCCGGATACTATTAGCTGATAGGTCTATTATCCGAGAGGCCTATCCGGCCTATCCTCCGCCGGTCTGTCACGTCGCTGAGCTCAAAGAGACCGCCCAAGTACCCCCCCCCCCTACCAACACTTATTAATTACCACGTCATATAGGCCTATATTAAAGGCCTATATTCGTCGTAGTTAGAACTTCAATCTACCATTTAGTTCATCAGTACGGACGCGCTCCCCCCTATTCCCCCACGAAGCGTCTGATTTATGAGATAACGCAGGTCAATTTTCCGTCTTCTTTTCATCACCGAATGCCAACGTTGCAGATTTTACTGTGTATATCCATGTTAAAAGAACGACACTTGGCAGTAGAATGCTCATGCTGTAAGTTCCACAGCTTGACCCCGAGTTCATTTGATGACTGTTGACAATTTCCATGTGCACGTTTAACCACTAGCAATTAATTTGACTATGGTTACACATCTGGCGCTTTCTTCGTACTACCTGGCAAAGCTATTAGTGTCTAGGCTCTCTCCGTTCTTCAGTTCTCTAGTTTGACAAAGGGGCGCCTTCTCTCTCGCTCTTTGTGTTGTTTGTGCCATCTAAATCAAATCGTAAGGAATCGAGGGAAGGGTCATCCTCTAACTGCTAAATCACCTCTTTTCCTAGAATAACGATTGAGATTATCTCTGTAACATGAATTAGATTTCTTCTCCATGGACGTTGCTTTGACTGAAAAGAATGGAGGATAAAGGAGTCTCCTCCAGCAGATAATCCTCCCCGATTTCATGAGAAGATATCAATGATTGGAGGCACAGTTAGATGGCCTTAGGGGAACGAAATTGCGGGTGTGTAATTGGTTCTACCGCGAATAATGCAGTTCAAGACGGAAGACCAAACTTGAGGGGACGCGTTCACGAGGGATTACAGTACATCTTCATTATATTCTTGAGCCGCGGAGGTGCTTGATTATATAACGACTACGCAATCATAGTACCGACAGCCTTCCAGTCGTGTGGCGCCCCTGAAATGCCAAGCTATATTCACCTCGCTCGAACGGTCTCACCTTTTAATCCTCCGCTTTGCGCCGCTGCACTTCCTGCCCTTTCCACACCCCACACTCATCCCACCCCCATATTTGTCTACAACGGCACTCATAATTTAGATTTTGATATCTTTTCATTACCTAGTTCAACAAAACCAGCCAATATGTCTGACGTTATAGTTGATGAAGCTGTTTACCAGAAGATAGTGCAGACTGATAATGTGAGTGGTACGCAAACTTAATTTTCCATCAAACCACCAAGACAGCAAGGCCGTCATAGGCTCAATCAAATTCTTGTCTAAAAAGTATAGAATCTCGTTGGGCGCTTCACACTGCGAAGCTTCCGTCTTTTGACCTTGAAATTCACCCGCTTGAATTTAAGGTCACACTAATCACTCGCATATCTTAGGGTACTCCTGAATCAGTTGCGCCTCTCATCAAGGCTGAAGTCGACAAAGAAAACATTCCTCCTACGCCAGTCACCCCAAAGGCGCCCAGAACCCCGAAGTCAGGGTCGAAGCGATCCGCTGCCAATGGAGATGGCGAGGATGATGTTGATGTGACCCCAACAAAGAAGGCCAAACCCAGGAAGGGCGACACCACTCCGCGCCAGCGCAAGGTAAGTTTCTACTCGCCCAAAAAATATGACTTGGGGCGTCCGTACTAACCTGTGACCAGACCTCCGGCAAGCCCATGGTAAGTTGTCTAAGCCTTCACCCTCCACAAGGTTTTCATTAAAGTACGATTTGGGTACCGTCTGTATCAACGGCTCAACAGCTTAGAGAAATCTGAACGCAATGCTCTATTTCAGCTCGGACACTACAAGATTCTCACTTGCCCACTCGGAAGACAAAAAGCTGACGTGATATTAGGGTAGCAACAAGATCGCAACCTCAGTGGAGGAGTTATCGGTGCAGGATCGTCTTTTGCTTACTATGAAAGATGTGAGCCCTAGTTCCGCTCCTCTGCCATGTCCTCAGAGTCCTCTAACTTTGATTTTAGGCTGGCAAGTCCTGGTCCGACATCATCGCAGCGTGGAAGGATGCTACTGGTGATACTCCCGGAAAGTCGACCCTCCCAAACCGCTACGCTCGTCTCAAGGCAAATATCACCCAGATGAAGCAAGAAGATCAGGAGATCCTACTCATAGCATACAAGAAGGTTCATGAGAAGTTCGAGCGTGACAAGTGGGATCTTATAAAAAAGACCATGGAAGACGACGGTGCCGACAATAGCTACACGGTACGTCTACACCCGTATATTTGCCAAGTGTGGGAGTGTGCCTAACTGACTTGATCTAGACTGCAACTATCCAGAAGCAGTATAAGAAACTTAGCGATAAGGTTGCTAATGCCACTGCAGCAGCTGCGACTACCGCAATGTTAGGTCCTTCCGAAGCGCACGGCGAAGAGGACAATTAGGCAATGCTCTTGTGTCTGCTCACCTTAGCATGCTTGCCTTGAGGGGTGGTTTGGAGAGCGCTGCACATTTGCCTTTTCTATCCATTCTTCGCTTCAAACGGCCACGAACTTTCAAGCATTTCTATTGATTGCTATCACCAGCGTACCCCTTCTGTCATGTCGCAGCATAGGCGTACTTATTCTCTAGCCTCCACCAGTAGGTAAGAGCAGTCGGGGAAAAGATTCAAATATATTCAGTCCTCGAGAGACTGTCATAACATAAACATACAACCCGTGGGATATCATATTCACATTCTCCCATCGTTTTCTAAAAGACCGAATCTAATCCATCAGGATAAATAAATGTACACGTCTAACAATCTCATGTCAATCATATTGTTCACCAATCCAAACCACCAGCACCTCTCTCGCCATTCGCAAGTATCATGGCTGCCGTGGCTTTCTCCCCTTTGCCACCTTCTAAATAGTTAACTTGCAGACTCTTCCTCCCCTTCGTCGTCATTGTCTTCAACCTCTTATCCAAATCGACAAATGGATCAGCCGTTTCACCCTTCTTGATCTTCCACTTCTCAGTTCCGAGTACCGAATCCAGCTCCTCCACTGGTGGCAGCTTGACATAGACCCAGCCGTCTTCCCTCTCCTCGATTGGGAACGTCGCGATATTGACCTGATCGTCATTCCCGCACTTGCCCGCATTCTCGCCACCAAGCTCATAATTTCGCTTATGGTATGGGCAGCTCACCCACAGCTTATTCTTCTCGCGATCATCCCCAATCAAACCATCCGACAGCACAAACGCGCGCTTGTGCGGGCACATCTGCTGCGTACAGTAGTATTTCCCGCGGACTTTGAACACAGCCAACTGTGTATCACCGCGCTTAACCGCCTGACTATCGCCAGTCGGCGTATCCTTAAACAGCTCCGCCTTGACAATTGGCTGCCATGCCAATGAACTCCATTTCGTGCCGCGGAAGTCCTGAGTGACGCTATCCTTGGGCCAGTATGACGGGCGTTGCTGCCCACGCTCCTCGATCGGCTCGACCGTGTCGTTGATGTTCTCGGACGAGTTCGCGAATTGCTGGAACAGTGCGCGGCGCGCCGGGTTCTTGATGACCTCTGTCCATTCGCAGAAGTATGAGCCGACAAGCTCTTCCATCTGCTTCTCGAGATCCGCGCAGATGCCTAGTTTGTCTTCCAAGATCACCTCGCGGAGGTAGTTTATACCGCCAGGCAGGTTCTCGACCCAGCGCGCTGTGCGCTGCAGCTTGTCTGCCGTGCGGATGTAGAAGCTCAGATAGCGGTCGAGGATTGGGATGACATCGTCTGGAGGCACGTCTTTGGCGAGGAGCTCGGAGTGACGCGGCTTTGCGCCGCCATTGCCGCCGACGAAGACGTTGAAGCCTTTTTCGGTCGCGATGAGGCCGAAGTCCTTGTTTTGCGCTTCTGCACACTCACGCACGCAGCCTGAGACGCCACCTTTGATCTTGTGTGGTGCCCGGATGGACTTATAGCGCTCTTCGAGGCGCACCGCCATGCCGACACTGTCACCAATGCCAAATCGACACCAGGTCGTGCCGACACAACTCTTAACCGTTCGTAGAGACTTGGCGTATGCGTGACCGCTCTCCATACCTCCTTCGATCAGTTCAGTCCAAATGTCGACGAGGTCTTGCTTCTTGGCTCCAAACATATCAATGCGCTGGCCTCCAGTAATCTTAGTGTAGAGGCCGTATTTCTTCGCCACCGTGCCGATAATGATGAGTTTCTCTGGGGTGATCTCACCACCAGCAACACGAGGAATAACGGAGAAAGTGCCGTTTCGCTGAATGTTCGCTAAGAATCTATCATTAGTATCCTGAAGACCTCTTCGCGGCTCATCGAGGAGATGTTTGTTGAATAAAGACGAAATAATAGAGCCGATAGCCGGTTTACAGGCCTCGCATCCTGTAGATTCAGGATCTTTGCCGCACTGCTTCATGATTTCTGCAAAGTCTTTGAGCTTCTTCACGTATACGATGTTGAACAAGTCGGCGCGAGAGTAGTCGAAGTGCGGGCAGAGATGATTCTTGACCTCCTGACCCATTGAGGCCATGGTCTTGTTGAAAATGGTTTGGACAAGAGGCATGCAGCCTCCGCAGCCTGTTCCCGCCTTAGTGCAAGACTTGACATCGCCAATGCTCTTGCATGTTCCATCTTTGACAGCTTTTACCACGTCGCCCTTTAGGACGTTATGGCATGAGCAGATTTGGGTATCATCATCCCTAAGAGGTTATCAGTCAACAATGAGGGAGTTTTTTTGCTAATCAACTTACAGATCAGCACCACCATCATCACTCTTGGAGGCGCCGATGATGAACTCGCTTGGCGGCATTTCTAGCGGCTTCTGATTTTTCACCATCGGTACCAGCTTAACGTAATCCTTTGTATCTCCAATCATCATGCCACCAAGCAAGTACTTGCCATCCAGCGTGAATAGATACTTCTTATACACTTGCTGGAATGGATCCTTGTACATTAGCGCTTTCACCGGCGGTGGTGCTGGTCCATCAGTCAGACTCTTAACACGGTCTCGAGTCCCAATGATACCTTCTTTCTTGCCGCCATGATGCTTAGTGGGCAGTTCCTTCGGACCGTCACGATCAGCAAAGAAGTCACCGAAGCTGGCTACCTCTACGCCCAACAATTTCAGCTTAGTGCTAAGGTCTGGATGCTTGAATTTCCGTGGACTGTGAGCTTTCGCTTGCGTGAGGTTGAAGGCCAGGATATCCGCCATCCCAACACCCGGAGCGATAAGACCAAAAGTCTGGTTTTCCCAGCTCGCGCACTCGCCGATGGCGTAGACGTCGGGTGCAGAGGTTGATAAGTCAGAGGAAACCACTATACCGCCACCTCTATCCGCACATTTAATACCCGCTTTCCTTGCTAGTTCGTCTCGAGCTTTGATGCCGATCTATAAGAATTAGTATCCTAGTCTCTAATTTTATTTCACTCAATACTCACTGCAAAACAAATGCACGAACACTCCATTTCCTCACCATCTTCAAACACTACCCCTAACACGAAGTTGTCTTTATCCTTGAGAATCCTGCCCACTCGTTTGCTCAGCAGGACTTCCAATCCCAGCGCTCGAACTTGTTCGACGACCATTCCGCCAGCATCTCCGTCAAGTTGCCTTGATAGAACCCACCGATTGCGCTCGATAAGCTTGACCTTTCCGAAATCCTCCAGATCCATCATAGCCTTCGCAGCTTCCAGGCCTAGCAAGCCACCTCCAACCACGGCTCCCGTTGTGCCTCTCCTTGTACCCGCAAACTCAATGAGTTTCTCCAAATCCTCAATTGTGCGGTATACGAAGACACCTTTAGCATCATGGCCGGGGGTATGCCGTGGGAGGACTGCATTGGAGCCGGTAGCTAGGACGAGGATATCGTAGGGAACGGTGTCACCAGCCGAAGTCTTGACGACCTTTTCGTCCTGGAGAATTTCGGTAGCGAGGGTATTTAGGTGGTAGTTTAATAAACCCTCTGGCATAGATGAATACTACATATGGAATTTGCGTCAGCAGCAAAGTTGCAAGCATTTCTCTTACCAGGCCTGCTGTCTAACGGAATTGAGAATGGTCAATTTACCCATTCCTTCGGATTCAGATACAAATTCTGCACCTGTCGATGCTGGAAAAAGCTCGTCAACCCAACGCGGTTGTACGCCAAATGTGCTTCCTCTCCAATTACTACAATATCGTACTCGCGGCGCTTGACATCGTACTTTATGAGCCTCTCACTGAATACAACCTCAATTAGCAACTCATACAGGACCAGAATCCCCAGTCTCAAAGGCACTCACATAAACGCAATTCCTACCATGCCCAGACCAACCACCACAATCCTCTTTCTTTTCGTATTCTTCGGGAGCTCTTTCCGCTCTTCCATCTCGCTCACTGTCTCCGGCAGCTTGTTTGCCTCTGCATCATTCCACTCGCTGTTCGACATGATTGTGCCTCTCTTAATTCCCCAACAGTTTGCAACTATAAATTCTCTAATTGATAACAATACTCGAAAGCTCACCGGAGGGAAGAACAGTAAAGACAGCTGCCGGTAAGCACAAATCGGAGCCAGTACTGCGCAAATTGCAGCATGGAAAGCAGGACGGGAAGCAGAGCAGAGCAGCACAACTAACCAACGCCGCACATTAGCAAAAGGAAGAAGCTGATATCAAAAGCCCAGCCAGCCCCCTCCCTTCCAACACTCTGCGCAAATCCCTCCCACGTCCCCATTAAAAATCGGTCGCGTCCAATTCGCTTTTTTCCCAGCGCCATAGGGTCACCCCGCCGCTGGACCCGCGGCACCGGAGATGTCAGAATGCCTTTCCTGGCTGCGGCACCTGGGTCCAGACCTTGGGAAATTGCGCGTGTGCTTTCTCCGGGGAGAAGGCAGGGGTTATCTCATAAATCAGACCCTTCGTGGATCGTTGGTGTGCACGGACGAACTGCTCCTGATTAACCAACGAAACCTCCACGAAGGATGTGAGAGCTTACAGTCGCAGCTTTAGTGGTAACTAAATATTTTAAAAATCAATTTTTATTCTTTTCTGTAAGCTATATTTCAGCTATAGTAGTTATAATATATATACTTAATATAACAGATTCGTTTAAGTATTTATATCTTAAGCTTTATATATTATAGGCCTATATCTATAGTATTACAAAAGGTAAGTTGGTTTCTAAAGTAATTATAATTTTTTATAATTTTATTTTACCTGCTCGGGTGCTACTAAAGCTAGGACCATAAGCTCATAGACGCTTTGCAGAGAATTCAAGGGGGTATAGGGAGCAGCATGCACCATGCTCCCCCCTCATTCTCCATGAAGCCTCTGATTCATGAGATAAGGCAGGGGGTGGATATGGCGGCGATCCCGGTAAGAGCTTTTGAGGTTTTGGGGATGCATACCAGGTCCGAGCGCGATAAGGTCGGAAGGGCGGAGATTATCTCCGGGAATCCCTTACAGGATAGGGATCTTGGATGTGGGAGGGATAAGGAGCAAGTTTGGTATTTTGGTGCTTGTATCTAGGCTTGATATATACAGTAAATTTGTGTTTTTGTGAAGTCCTTGGTCTATATCGAATACTCGATACAAGAATGTGATGGTACCCTAAAGTGACCCCAAATGCACAATCGCTTTTTCCAAGAACAGTGGACCCAAATGCCCACCTAGTCATACACATTTACTGTCAAAAATCAGAAGAACATTAGATCTGAATCCGGCCAACCCTGCTCATTTAACGCAATATGTACGCTCTTCTCCAAGGCCTCTGGGCCGCAAATCAGCACCATAGATTCAGTTTCACCACTTCTACAACAGTACTCCTTTAGCAACGGTCCAGCAATCCTACCGCGGAGTCCCTGCCAACCTTCCGGGGCTTTCGTGAGAGTGTATAGCAATTTACACCTGTCCAGGTTCTCCCTAGCACAGGTGTCTAGGTCCTCCTTGCATAAGATATCCTCTGCAAGGCGATTGCCGTCGAGCACGACGCACTTCGTCGGATCCTCTTTGTCGTTCATGACCGCCCGCAGAACCTGGAAGATAGGTGTGATGCCGGATCCGCCACAAATCATGATGAAGCGTTTCACGGTGCGGGATATACCGTTAATGGCGCAGAGTCCGCGACCGAGATATTCAAACTTGCCGATGGGTCCTTTGAAATCCACGAAGTGGCCGATGGGTAGCGCATCTATGGCTTGCGTCATTTTACCGCCTTTATGGTCTTTACCGTCGAGATACACCTTCACTAGTACGTCCGCGTACCCCTTTTTCGTTGTCTCGGAGATAGGCGTGTAACTACGGATGATAGCTTCGCGGGTGACGGGGTCGCGGAGCCGCATCATGAGATGCTGGCCTGTGGGTAGGCCGAGAGGCTGCTTGTCGTGCTCCAGTTTGAAGGTGAAGATACGTGTATCCCAGGATACGGAAACTTTGGAGTGCAAGATTGCTTTGTTCCAAACACGGGTGTCAAGGAATGTTGGGCGAGGTCCTGAGGGCTCCGCTTGAACTTCTCCCCTGCTGAGCACGCGCCGAGAGGCCTCATCTAGAGATCCAATATGGTAGTTGGGCATCATTACCTTTGCTGTCTCGCTATCTGTAAATTGTTAGTAAGAATACACTTGTCGTAATAGGCATGAGGACTTACGAATGGCCATAAACTCATCCGTACTGTCCAGGCCGGCTGCAGAAATAATACTTTGAGCACCTCCTGGGTGTTCCTTTAAGAAAGCCGTTCCATCATACACCTCGCCGTTAACCACAAACCACGGATAATCTTCCTTGCCATGTTTCCTAAGCTCATCTATAGTGATTTCCCGATTCAATCCGTTCTTTGTCATTTTAATCTCCACAGTTTGTTCTGCAGCTGGTGCTTGCGGCTCTTCCCCGTCTAATTTTTCACCCCAGACTCCGTTCGTTAGATTACCGCCAGCCTTCTTCACTCTCTCCATCCAGCCTCCAGGAATCAATGCGGGTTGAGTAGGATGCTCAAATCTTAGATAGTCTTTTTCCTGACTGATTGCAATCCGGTACCATGGATTATTCATCATACCCAAAACAGACCAATACATATCTCTTGGCTGAATGTTCATGCTCTCATCCATTGCTCGTACCAAGATATCTTTCGCATCCTTAAGTTCACTAACCGGGATGTCGATATTCCAGAAACACCAGCAGAAAGAGCTTTCGCGCCAAGACATGTCCAATGTGCCGCCAAATAGTTCACGAGGTTCGGCTTCCCGATACCTGTCCTCTGCGTAATCGATTTTCGATAACCTCCAGGACTTGCCCTTATCTATTGAGACTTCAACTCTCGTAACGCGACGGCCGCCTCCACCATAGGCGTAACCTTTCACTCGGTAGCTTTCGGGAGCTCCAACAAGGCATAATTGTTCCTCATGTGCCGGATACGCGATGACGGAGTTTGTGCTTAAGTCGTAGATAGCATACCTCTCGTCTTTCCACCAAGCTGGATTACTAGCAGTTTCTTCAGGTGATGCAGAAGTCCTGTTCCCGTTAGGTGGTATATTTCAATGACAAACTTAAAGACTTACGGCAGGACACGGTTGTCGTAGATATGATACCAGTTGTCGCTAGGCTGATCAGTGAGAATGATTTTCTTCAGCCACTTCACGCTTCGGCCACCGATCTGGCCTGGCATTACAGCACGTAACGGTTGCCCGTGATCTGGTCTCAGCATCTCGCCATTCATCTTATGTGCAAGCATGATACCCCGATTCGGATCCATGACCCAATTGAGCTTCACGGAGGTGCCATAGAAGCCATTTGGCTGTTACTCTTAGCCACGGGATGGCAAAATTATGCATTAGAAAGACTTACCAACTTATCAGCGCCCTCCATGCATACATACCTTGCCCTTCTTGTCGGCCTCGCCCTCTTAAGCACTTCTGACATGACCACACCGGTGAAAAGAGCAGTTGACACGCCCGCTGGGCCCCATGAAAAGCCCTTCGACTTGCGAACTAGATTCTGCTCTTTTCTTCGGTTGCCAGCGCAAACAAGCGTGATTGGGCACGTTATCTGCTCATACTCTTCGATGAGCTCCTTGAGAGTAAGCTTGAGAGGATTCTCAACCAACCTACATGGCATAATCAGCAATTCATTCAAGAGTATTTTGATTAGATATACCAACCCTTCGACCGAAAATTCCCAATTGGGAATGTCTTCATCCCTCACCACCGGCACCGCGCCGTGATTCCTCACATAAAATAGCTCCGGGCTTGTCAAGAAACCCTCATTGAATAAATCAGACAACGGCGCCTCGACATTAAAAGGATGTACTCCAGTTAACCTGATGAGCCTAGGATCTCGTGGTACGTGTGCATCCGGCGTTTTCTTATCTACCTCCAGTACCACCGCAGGCACTTCTGTTGGAGGCGGTAGAGGGAACGCAAGCATTTCTTTCGGGTCCTCCCCATCGACGACTGTTTCGGGGGGTGTGGGCGGTAAATCGCCTTCCACGAGGCGAAGGTATACCTTCTCTTCCTCGATCATAAGGTCCATGGTGTATCAAAGCCAAGCAATGGCAGAATCAGGTGCAAAGCCAATATGTAGATAAAAGATAAAGGAGTAAGGAGCAGGCAAAGTAGGCAGAGCAATGCAATAGGCTCAACTTATGTGAGAGGCATGAAAGACAGCACGACTAGATACGTTGCCAAAGGACCAAAATATTATTTCAGGGGTGCAAGGCATCCTGCCAGCCCTAGCTCCTGCGTTTAATAGGCAAGCCGTCACTCCAGAGGACAGGGTGAAGAGACGCTCCATCGCTTTCGTCATATTTCTGACTACAAGCCACGACAGGCCTCCGGAGAAACACGATAGAACCTAGAGTACTAAGTCCCGCGGAGGTGGCTGCCTAAAAAGCAAAGGAGTAGAGATCTATGGGGATGAACTAATCGGGTCGCGATGGGTCTGGGTATCGTGAATACTGCTGGGGGCGGGAAAAAGAGACTGGAGCGAGAGTGATCTGCCGCTAGGTTCGTTATTCGTCCTTATCTCGCGTTGGTAGGCTGTTAGCGCGAGCGACAAATTGCCTTTTGGCGAATGGTGGATCTCCAGTTATTTCATAAATCAGACGCTTCGTGGAGAGCGTGCGTACTGCTCCCTATCCCCCATGAACCCTCTGTGAAGCGTCTGGGCTTTTTAGTTGCGATTTGGTGGTAATTAACCACGGTGTAACGACCAAGATAGTCAGACCCTAGCTGTACTAGGGGCCCGGCTACACTCGGCCTGACTATGGTGATACAGGCCAGCCTTGTCTGCCTAACATCTTCTTGGTACAGTGCTTGACATGCCCGAACCCACCCCGATTCCACGCAGACCAGTGTGCCTTCTTGGTGTTGGCCGGTGATACGCCGACAATGCCTAGCAGACTTCGATGGATTCTGCTGCCTCGTCAAATGAAAATTAGTGTGGTTCAGGTGCCGAACGGTATACAATATCTCGATCGTCATCTGTTGATAAAATGTCTTGCTAGGCCCTTCGGAGAGGAATGGGCAGTAGAGGTATATGAGCAACTTTCTCATATAATGGTTCAAATCGCTAAATAAAGTAGTTGCAACATGACACATATATGCTCAGAATCCCAGGGCCACTTACTAAAGTAGCAATTCTAGTAGATGCTTATGCTAGTCTGGGGGAAAAAAGAATACCTGAGTCATCTCTCTGGAAACCGCCTTCGTCGGCCACTGGGAACTTCGCTGTCGACAAATTTGCCCCCGACAAGACCGCCAATGAGAAATGTTCGATCGGAAAAATTGACACCTAGAAATCCACGGCAAAAGAAGCTGGTGCTCAAATCAAAACCCGCGCAAGCACCATCAAGAAGCTTCTCCACTTAAACTATACAGGCCATCATCAGTTCCTCTAGTTCATCCTTCACTGAACGGAAAATTAGTGATACCCGGAGGCTCCGATGGTCCTGAAACAAAGGAGTATAGTGTTAAACTCATGCCACAGTCTGATACTAATAAAACACTAGATAGCGACTTAAGTTATCTCTATGGGCTCTTATCTCTAAGGGCGAGACGTGCCAGGTCTTCGCTGTAGAAGCTCAAATTTCGAACGGCAAACAGACGGTTCTCCTTTCGCCCAAGAGAATAAGCATAGGAGATATCCAAAGGTGTCGAAGGACCCGCTAATTACGATCGTCGTCCTGCTGCATATGTGGGTATAGGTCAGGGGTGTCTTGCCCATTTGACTTGACTATATATATTGAGGCTCAAGAGCCTACATTAATTCGATAGAGTTCTCCTTCTTGACTTGTCCTTCCGGCAAAAGGCAGCTATATCTTCCACACCGACTATATAAAACTCGCCAGTGTGCGCTGAAAAGGTTGAATAAAGGGGCCTCGGCCAAACAGTTCTTTCAAGAATATGAAACATTATGTCGTACAAGCAAAATCTACCATCCGAACACTATCCAGGTCCTAAGCGCGTTTCGATCAGATTGCCAAATAAACACCTTAATCCTTTCTACTGCTTATTCTAATCCTACCGCACCTACAAACCTCTAGATTATCCCCTAACACGCCAACTTGGGCACCCGTGTTATCGATAAGAACCTACCAATCAGATCAATAGGATTTAATACCCGTGCTCAGGAATATAAAGCTTTTAATTTCATAGCAAATTGATATATAGGCTTATTCTTTGGAGTTAAGTCACTCGATATAAGGTCTCTAGCATTCATCCTTCCTGCAGAACGGTATTTTACAGATATTATAGCCAAAATGAGTTCTTAAAGGACGCTGCCGCCTCTGCCACTCCTTACTATCGTGAGGTTTCCTTATAATATTTTGCAATAGCTCTAATAGAGTCTTCCTATTGCCTATATATTCTATCTAAGTATATTTACTAGCCTCTATACAAGCTAAACAGTAGACGTATTAATCAAATTGCTTAACTAGCTCGTGCTGCGCCGTAGGAACCTATATTATATCGTTTATAAAACGTTAGGAAGCGTATTTTTAAGTGCGAGCTTTCTGCTTATTGACCCGAGGTACGAGTGGTCTATATTTTTAGGTCCTAGAATTCAAATCCTGCCAAGCTGGCTTCTAATTGGTTAGAAAAAAGTGCGCGCGGTAAGCTATAGCAGAATCCACGTAACGAACATTAAAATATTATGAACGTCAAAATATCCTAGTATTGCGCCTTCCTTTTTGTTAACACCTCTATTAATACCACTATATATATTATAGATATGGCAGATTCTACTGTAATTAAGTGCAGCAAGTGCTATATCTATAAGCCCCGCCTTAACTTTGTTAAAGACGGCCCTTTAAAAGAAGATTTTAAAGCTGTGCTAGTTATATTAGTTAAAAGCGCGTCTTCCTTATATATTACTTCTACTTCTACTTACTTTTCTAGGCCTCTAAATATAAGCGGAAAGCTCTTATAGAGTTAGGTTCTATTACTAAGAATTATCCTGCAAGGCGCTAGTAAACTACTCTACCTAAAAATAATACCGAGAACGCTTTTCCACCTCGCGGCTAGAATAGTTAAGATACTTCTAAAATAGCTTAACAGCGGATGTTACGGACGCTTTAAGTACAATGTTATAACTACTTAGAGAGGAGTTGGAAGAAGCTAGTTGGTTAATATAAGCACGGTCTAGGATGGAACCGGTAGAACCATGTAATGAGGAATAGTAAGCAAGTTATATAATATGCTATATATTAAACGCGAGGAATAAGAGGAACTTATATACTTTATATATAACACGTATATTACGTATAAGAAGGATTTTATAGGAGTACGGTTATGTATTTAAGGACCCTTAGTCCCTACCTAGATAGTTCCTTCCTTATAGTAATTCTTAGAATATAATTAGAGTTAATCTATTAGGCAACTACTCTACTAGTTATTATTACGTTATTAACTTACTTATATTACCTATATACCTAGCCCATTAACGAGCCTATTATAGTTCTTACTATAAGGTTCTGTTATATAATTACTACCTAGTTATGGTTTTAATAAGTTAAATAATATGCCACTAAAAGTAGCTACTATAACGCCATTAACGGCGGCAACTACTTTAAGGTTAGGAGGTAATACTAGTATAGCAGATACTAACTTATAATAACCTATAACGGTTAAACAGCTATAAGAGATAGTTAACCAGTTAATAGAGAATAATGCGACACTTAAATAAAGGATTAATAGGATAGGGGTAGTAAAAATTAAGTTACCTTTAATTAAGAGATTCTTAGGAGAAAGGGTAAAGCTTAAGGGATTTCTTATATAAATGCACTTTAAGGTTACGCAAGAGGGAGTAAAACTACTAATACCTATAGATTAAATAGTATATATGGGATTATTCCTATTAAAAAGGGCACTTAAGTAGTTTAAGCCTTACCTTATAGAAATATAGGTAAACGGAATAATAACCACTAATTAAGAGGTGCGGTTTATATTCTTAAGTTAGGAAGGGTTTACGGAGCGACTTATATAAATATTTAGAGATCTAGAGGTAGTAACTATAGTAAAAAGAAAACTCTAAGATATTACGTAACAAACTTTAGTAATTAAATATATAATACAGTTCTAAACGCTAGCTATATAAGTTAAGTAGAATAATAGGGCGCTTATAGTATAGTATAAATAGGGACTTAAGGCTAAAGTCTAGGACGTAATTATTTTAATAGAAGATGCAGATACTCTAAGGGATTTAATAGATTAGGTAATTAAGATTAATAATTAGATCTACTAAAGAGAATAGGCTAAGAGAGGCTAGGATAGAGTTCTATAGTTATATAAGATGTAAAGTACATAATAACTAAAGCTAAGTTAAAAACTATAGTATGGCGTAAAGCTAATAGACCTAAGCAGTACTAAAGAAACCTATAAGAGATAGAGTAAGAAACTATAAAAACCTAGAGGTTAAGGATCTAGTAATTATAGGACTAAGGAGTAAAGGCTAAACTAGGGATCTTAATAATAGAGGACGTTTAGGCGGACTCTATAATAAAGTTAGTAGTTTAGAGACGGAGCTTATATAAATTATAGAAAATAAGATTATTTCGCAAGGGATTATAAAGATAGTTAGAGTTACTATATAATAAAAGGAACTAGACTAGTAGATAATACATATGTATAGAGGGATAATAGTATACTACGAGGAATAAAAGAGTATTTAATTAATAGTTTTGCATTTTATTACAATAATATATACCAAAATTTTAAAGACGCTAAGTATGGCATAAGCTATTAGTTATAAGAGCTAGAGTTAAGCGGACTTAAAGGAACTAATAAGTTAGATAAAGAATAAGATTAACTCTATAAGCTAGATTAGGATATTATAGTAATATACAGATAATAATTAGTAATAATAACAATGGAATTAGAGTATTTATTAATTAATAGTAATAAGGAAGATAAAGAAACTAACTAGGGGTATCTAAACCTTAATAATATAATTATAGAAGTAGAGACTAAGACCGCTATAGAGTAAGGTTTAGTAATAGGTATTATAACACCATTAGATACGGCATCTATTGCTTTATAAGACGGAAGGAAGAGTATCTTATAGAGATTAAGTAAGTAGACAACTGCTAGTACTAATTTACTACTTAATAAAGGCAAAAGGCCAAAGGCTTAAGATTCTTAAGATAAGATAAGAGAGATCTAAGATTCCAAAGATAGGATAATGATAGCTTAAGGACCTATAATAGACGAAAACCAATAGAGTAGAGTAGCAGCTTAGTTTAGAGATATATAAATAAGCTCGGGATAAGAGTTCCTAAAGGCATAAGACTCTTAAGACGAGATAAGTAAGATTTAAGACTTTTAAGACAAGATAAGAACACTAAGGACGCCTAGTTAAACTAAGGCGGGAGCTAAGCTTAAACTAGAAGCAAGCTTAGGATTAAGGATCTTATAAAACTAAGATTTTAATATATAAATAAGGACTACTAATAAGATTAAGAAGCAAGAGAACTTTAGAGATTCACTTATAAGACGTGAAAAAAAAGAAACTATGGCAGAATTTAGAGTAAGAATTGCTGTATAGCAAGAATAGAAACTAGATAGGAGATTTAGTATACTAGGACGTATAAGGGATAGAGTACCTATATAAAGAGTTACTAATAGGCCTAGAGCAGGCACACTAAGAGCTAAATGGCTTACTAAACTAGAAGAAGAGGAGAATCTAGGGATTTTAACTAGATTTAAAGAACGATATATAAAGGGCTGTTATAATATAGTAATGAAAAGGTACTTCTTTACGGATAGACTATATATACTTAAGGAACTGTACTAAAAGTGGTATAGGTAGCGATATAATAATAAGTAGGAAGACTTCTATATATAGCTAGATAAAAAAAGTCGTCTAAGACCACCTAATTATAGAAAAGGAGCCTTAATTATAATATTAAAGGATCTAGAGGAGTAATTAGAGGACTAGAGAAGTAAGAGGTAAATCTTAGTACCTATAAATAAAGTCGCAACGCCTAAATTAATATGAGAAAGGTTTAAACTTAAGGATAAAGATAAGCTAAGAGTTAACCTAAAACACTAAGTATATTATATATTGGTATAAATTATATATATGGATAATATGTATAACATATATAGAGCACTAAAGAATAAAAACTGGAAGTACCTAGTAAGGATATATTAGGCACTAGATAAGGCGAATTATTAAAACGCTAAATATATATATAGTTGGCACCTAACGGAAGTTTAAGAATAAGGGAACTTAATACTTTAACTAGGAAGATTCCTTATAGAAGAATGCCTAGATAGATAATAATGGTAGGAATGTTTAGAGAATATATATCTATAGTATATTAAAAATAAAAAGCAAACTAAGTATTAGCCTAAGTTAGACTAAGTATAAATAGGATTAAGTAGCTAATAATTAGGAAAAGTAGAGGCCTATAGGACTAGAGGGAACTAGTAGTAGAGCCTTAAACCCTTAAAGGAATTTAAGGTTAATACCTAAATTTACAAGTTAAGTAACAAGATTAGCAGTTTAAGGCATTAATAGATAGTAGAGTAATAAGAAACCATATCTTACTAGTAGTAGTTAAAAGAATGGGGTTACTATATAGGAAAAAGAAGCACCCTTACCTATTAGTAATAATTTTAGGAAATCCGATAGCCTATAGAGGAGGTATTATTAATCTTAAAATAGGACCTATTTAGTTAACTATTAAAGGGAGATAAGTTGAGATGTCTTTTAATATATTACTATTAGGGAATAATAAGGCAGTATTAGGAATGCCTTAGTTATAGAAATATAATCTAAAGATTAATTGGGTTATAGGTTAGGTTAATATTAGGGATACTTAATAATATAAGATATAATAATAAGCTAAGTTAGTATGGTACTAAGTAGGGGCAACCTATAAAGAAATAGAAAAAGGGTTAGGCTATATACTAAAGAGATACTATAAGTATAGTAAGAAACTATAGTTACTAAAAAGTAAAAGGCTATTAGAGTATATAGTATAGGATTATAAAATAGAGCTAAAACTAGGAATAAGTTTAAGGTTTTTTCCAATCTATAAGCTTACTAAAGAGAAAGGTAGAGCACTAAAAGAGTTTGTCTAAGAAAACTTATAAAAGGGATATATTAGACTATCGCAGTTATTAGCGGGTTATCTAGTACTATTCGTACTAAAGAAAAATAGCAAACTAAGGCTATATATTGACTATAGATAGTTAAATAGCATTACTAAAAAGGATAGGTATCCTTTACCCTTAATTAGCGAAATCTAAGATAGAATAGGTAATGCGCAAATCTTTATAAAGATAGATCTAAAATGGGCGTACTATTAGATTAGGATTAAGGAAGGCGACAAATAGAAAGCAGCCTTTAGGTTAAAGGAAGGACTATATAAACTATTAGTTATATAATTTGGGCTTATAAACGCACTAGTAACATTTTAGAAATAACTTATTAATATATTAGGAGAACACTTAGATGAATTTGTTATAGTATATCTTAATAATATTATTATCTACTTAATAACTAAGAAAGAATATAGAGAACACTTTAAATAGGTCTTAAGGAGACTATAAAAAGAATAGATGCTAGTAGCAATTAAGAAATACGAGTTCTTTACTAGGAAGACCGATTTTATAGGATTTATTATTAAACTAGGCCAACTTAGTATAGATCTAAAAAAGATCAAGGCTATAGTAAATTGGTAAGAACTAGAGAATATTACGCAATTAAGATTATTCCTAGGGTTTTGCAATTACTGTAGAAGGTTTATAGCGCAATAGTTAAAAGATATTAAGCTATTTACGCGATTAATAAAGAAAGAAGAACTATAGATATAGGGAAAGGAATAATAAGAACTATTTAAGGAGGTTAAAAGGTTATTTACCTAGGAACCAGTTCTTAAAATCTATTAACTAGGACTAAAGACGGTTATAGAAATAAATGTATTAGACTTTATACTAGGGGTATACTTTATATAAAGGTATCTAAATGGATAGCACCTAGTAGTATACTATAGTTGGAAGATAACACTACTAGAATTAAACTATAACATCTATAATAAGGAGTTATTAGGTATAGTTATAGCACTAAAGGAATAGAGAGTATTCTTACAAGGTATAGAAAAACTATTTATAGTTAAAACGGATTATAAAAACCTAATAGGATTCCTAATAATAAAGGAACTTAATTAAAGACAGGTTAGATAGGCAGAGATACTTACAGAATACTATTTTAAGATTTAGTATACTAAAGGTATAGATAACACGTAAGCCAATACGTTAAGTTAAAAGGCTAAACTATAAAATAACGAAAAGCCATTAGGGGCTTTACTGCGAAAAGATATAGATAGACTAATTAGGTATAATTATCCAAAGATTATAATAACTTAAGAAGATAAGTTAGAAAGAATCTACGAGATACTAGAAAGCTTTTAGGTATAAAGAATTCTAGAGGTATAGCTAGAAGATCTATAGATGGACGTATATAAAAACTAAGAAGTAAAGTATATCCTAAGAAGTATAGTAAAGTACTTTATAGAGGACTTCTATAAGGGACTAACTTAAGGATATAACGGAGCTATAGGCTTAGTATTAAGACTCTAAAAGGAATACATTATTAACGGAATTTAAAGGATAGCTAGAAAGGTTACTAAGGAGTATTTAGATTACTAAAGAAATAAACTAATAAGGTATAAGCTATATGGAGGGCTATAACCTATTAAAATACTATAGAGACTATAGGAGGTTATATTATAGGACTTTATTATAAAGTTGCTAAAGTTAAAAGACCCTATTACTAGATAAGATTATAATATAATCTTAGTAATAGTAGATAAGCTTATAAAGTAGGGATACTTTATAGCATATATAAAAGAAATATTAGCAGAAAATGTCGCTAGAATTTATGTTAAGGAAGTATTTATAAGATATAGAGCACTAAGTAAGATTATATTAGATAGAGATCTAAGATTTATAATAGCATTTTAGGAGGTATTTTTAGCGGAATAAGGAGTTAGAGTAGCAACTTTTACTATATATTATCCGCAGATAGACGGTTAAATAAAAAGATTAAATTAAACACTAGAGTAGTATCTAAGATATTATATTAATCACGTATAGAATAATTAGGTATTACTATTACTAGTTATACAGTTTATATATAATATAATACCTTAAAAAGAAATAGGTACTTTACTATTTAAGGCGAATTATAGATATAAGCTAAGAATATTATTATCGCTATATTAAGCGAAGAAGATAAGTAGTATAGCTAAGTAAAGAATGGAGACTTTAATAAATCTTTATATAAACCTTATAGAAATAGCTAAGGTAGTACAATAAAGGATAAAAAGATATTACGACGCTAAGAGATCTAAGGGACTAGATCTTAAGGAGGGAGATAAAGTGTGGCTACTATACAAATTTTTTAAGAGTTAACAACTAAGTAAAAAGTTAGTCTATATTAGACTAGGACCTTTTAAAATTATATAAAGAATTTCACTAGTTATATTTAAGTTAAATCTACTAGCTAAAATAAAAATCTACCCGGTATAGTATATTATAATACTAGAACTAGTATATAGGAATATTAAGCTACTAGTTTATAAGACAGACATATATAGAGGGTAAGAAAAAGATAAATAGTAAGTTTTAAAGATTATTAGTTATAAGGATATAGACGATAAAATATAGTATAAAGTAAAGTAGATAGGCTATAATAAGACTACCTAGGAACTACTAGAGAATTTAAAAAATGCTATAGGAAAGGTATAGGAGTATTAGAAGAAAATAGGTTAGGCAACATTAATAAAGAAAAATTGCTAAAAAAATAAGTTACCTAAGGGGGACCTAGGAAGAGCGACTACTAAACTACTTAGAGTTATTTCCTTTATAGGAGGAGAGTTAGTTCTCTTATTACTAAGTTCCTATAAACCTTATTTTATAAGTTTTTACTCCTTAAAATAAACCTTCTTACGCACTTTCTTAAGACGAAGCAGCTAAGTAGACGCCGCGATGCGAGTATCTAGGGCCTTCTATTCTGCATCTTAAAAACGCTTAAGCTTAGTAAGGGCCTACGCTAGGTTACCATCTAGCTTTATAGTAATGGTTTAAATATAAGACCCTATAACAAATTACTTAGGGAACTTAGAGACTATTAAAAGTTATAGGACGCGTATACTTAGCGTTAAAAGTAGAATAAACGTTATAAAAAGAACAAACGTTTACTTTAGTGTACTCTAAATAAGAGGATAGTTACTAAGATAAAGGACTCGTCAATATAATATAAACTAATCCCTCTTTCGCATAATAAGAATATAGAGATAGTATAATTTTACTAAGCGATAATATAGCAGCAATAGTGCGGGCATAACGTTGCGCGTATAAAGAAAAAGAGGCTTTAGGTATAATAAATAACAATATTAACCAAATTAATTAGACGGATATTATACCTTTAGTAAATAACTTAAAGATATTAGGAATCTTTAAGGACGAAGATAAAGAGGAGGGAGATGGTGTTATAGACGCTTTAAGTATAATATTATAACTACTTAGAGAGGAGTTAAAAGAAGCTAGTTAGTTAATATAAGTATAATCTAGGATAGAACCGGTAGAACTATATAATAAGGAATAGTAAGTAAGTTATATAATATACTATATATTAAACGCAAGAAATAAAAGGAACTTATATACCTTATATATAACATATATATTATATATAAGAAGGATTTTATAGGAGTATAGTTGTGTATTTAAGGACCCTTAGTCCCTACCTAGATAGTTCCTTCTTTATAGTAATTTTTAGAATACAATTAGAGTTAATCTGTTGGGTAACTACTCCACCAGTTATTATTATATTGTTAACTTACTTGTATTACCTACACACCTAGCCTATTAACGAGCCTATTATAGTTCTTACTACAAGGTTCCGTTACAGCGGAAGGTAATTAGGGTAATATAACGGGAGTACCGCATTCTTAATTAGTGGGGTAAAGCTTACTTGCCTATTTCTCCGCTATATACTATAGATAAAGCTTTATATAGTAAAAGAGGCACTCCAAATAGCCTAAATGTGTCCTTGCCGGAACTAGCTCCTATACTTACTCTAACTACGGCTATACTACTGCTTGTTTTAGCTATTAATTAGGAGCGAATTAAGAAATTTAGGAGTATACTATAGGCCGAATATATAGAGACGTGTAGTTGTTATAAGGAGTAGTGGTTTTAAATAGGCCTAGCTACGGAGGGTAATAATATAGGTGTATATAAAGCCTATATTAAGGACGCCGATAGCCTTAAGGATTTAACCCTTCCTTTTCTATTTGGTAAAAGCAATAGGCTTAATTTAGGGCTTGTTCCTGGCTTTTTACCTATACTTACCGCGGTAGAGGAGCTTCTAATTGCGCGTATATATGTTTATTTATAAGTCGTGCGTATACGCGGCTAGTAATATTACTATACTAGCTATATCTACTGCTTTGGCTAAAATATACTAAAGACTTAGAGGTAGCTACTATAGCTACCTTCTAAACTCAATATACTGGTTATAAGGCCTATAGTAGTAAAGGGTAGTAAATACCTACGTAACCTAAGGTTATGCCAAGCCTAACCCGGACCTCTGATACCTCGCTTTGTGTTAATAATTCGCTTGTAGAATACGTTATATTATAGAGCCACCTACACTCATTTGCACGACCAGCTTCACCCCCCCCTTTGGCGAGCGCTGCGAGATTTTAAATTCGCTACGCGTATCTAATTTCGCCTAACTGCCACCAACTATACATAGTAATTGTAGCGAACGGTTGTGGCTACACGCAAGGGCCTTTTTTGGTTGCCCTAGGGAATCGCCTTAGTTGGCCAGGAGAATTAAATTCTTTAGGGGACGTACGCTTTCTCTTCTCCCCCTTAACTGCGCCTCTGTTGTGGCCGCCAAAACGCGAATACAACACTGTCTCTGCAATTGCTGATAAGATTTGGCAATACTGTACGGGTGGGAACCTTACGATATTTAACAAAGATTATGACACTACGGAGGAAGGCTAATCGCGAACAGTTTCGGGTTCTTGCAGCCAAGAAATCTCGCAGCGCTCGCCAAAAGGGGGGGTGAAGCTGGTGTAATACTTAACCATTAAGAACCATTATATTTACTTCCCTTAACTAAAAGTAATACTTATATCTTATATATTAAATAAGTAAACTAACTTAATTAAACCGGACGATATAGGGCTTGATTGACTGCCAAAACTAGGCCTCTAGGTTTGATTGGTTGTTTGATTATAAAGCAAACAAGTAAATAAACTAGCAAACCGGGTTTGTTTATCGGC
>Ga0307515_10006737_pt1 | contig 22879 bp, 8 predicted proteins | sample 17_EM_MG_FD_194513 | JGI IMG/M metagenome (GOLD analysis project Ga0307515, IMG submission 194513) | Populus trichocarpa ectomycorrhiza microbial communities from riparian zone in the Pacific Northwest, United States - 17_EM | ecosystem: Host-associated > Plants > Roots > Unclassified | place... | reverse complement strand
AATTTTCAAATCAAATGAAATGACTAAACTAGTCTTTAATATATATATATATATATAAACACCTATAAATAGAAAATCAAAAACTCTCTCTCTCTCTCCAAACACATTATCTCTCCCTCTCTCTTAAAAAAAAAACAAAATATAAACCTAATTTAACCAAGATAAAAACTAGGGGTGAGCAAAAAAACAATTAAACTAAGAAAACAAAAAATAACCGAAAAAATCAAATAGAGAAAAACAAACCGAATTGACCGTTTAGAAAACCTAAAAAAAAACTTTGGTTTGATTTCGGTTTCAAAAATCTAAAATCAATTTAGTAAAACTGAATCAGTTCAACTAGTATTAAACTCTACTATAAAATGCTAACAAGTATAAAAAAAAACCCTAAAATTAAGCCCCACTCAGTCCTCTCAAAACATAGCCTCCCCCTCCTCTCACACTCCCTCTCCTGTTCTTTCTTGTTCTATCTCAAAGGTAAAATGAAAAATCGATCAAATTATAGGAGTCTCAATATGGTTTTTCCTTTAAATTAACAAAAATACATGAGTAATGAAGTCTTGGAGACTATATAGTGTTTATGTTTATTGAAATATAATAAAGAAGATAATAAGAAAATGCTCAAATAATTCTTGGCATTAAAGCTTATGGAGTGAGAATTTATGAAATTATACTCTATATTATCTAGTGGTTCAAGATCATTTGTATAGCCTTGAACCATGCCAACATGCCAACATTATACTTACTTTAATAACCATGCCAACATGCATGCGGATAGAGGTAAAGTAAGGAACACACTATGACACTTGCTTTAATAACCATCATTTGAGATAATAACCTTTTATGATTGATAGTTCATTGTTTAATGAAAAAGATATTATCATGTAGGTCATTCATTGTGATGAATTAAGATTTATTAGTATATTTTTATATATGTTCTTTCCAAAAATATGTTGGATCAAGAAAAACATACAGATAATATTTTTCTCGTATTCTCGAGCATATTGAGCTGAGTCTGGCGCTGGCCAGACCCAAGTGTTGTTGGGTTTGGCCAAAGCTAGACCCAAATGTGGCTGGGTCTGGCACCTGATAGGCCCAGAGGCAATCTGAGTTTGGCTAATGCCAAATCAAATTGTTGCTAGGTCTGGTGCTATCAAGCCCAGCGTGTGGGTTTGAAAATTAGTTACGCCTAAGCGCAACCTAGGTTTGGTGTCTGCTAGACCCAGACACAATTTAAATTTGACGCCTACTAGACCCAGCAACTTGGCCTAACGCGTTGCCAGGCCAACAAGGTAGGCTATCTAACGTCATCAGTTCCATATATTTTTATATAAATCTTAAAGGAATTATTTCTCAGCAAATAGGCTTAATTAAACAAATTTACACTCCACTAACACCATTAAATGTATTCAAATCTTTCATCGCTTCTCATGTCTCCAACTTTTAGCTAGATAAAATTAGTGGAATATAGCTCACAATACAACTTAAAATATCAAATGTGAAATTGCACTCCAGCTCCGCCTCTCCATAAAATGACAAGATTCATGAGCTATAAATACATAATGGATCCTTCAAAATAAAGGTTCACAATCTTTATTCTCTACTACATACATATTTTCATAACATCTCTCTCTAGAATATTATTGTATTTTCTCTCTCTAAAAAGTTACTTACTTAAGCATTTGAGAGTTCTCATATCTACCAGATAGGACCTTTTACAGGTACTAATCAAAAGCTACATTGGCCTACTAAGCACCAAGTACAAGTTATTAACCACCTTGGTTAAGGAGAATATATGAGATTGCTAAGATTAATTGATTAACCAATTATTCAACCCAAAAACCGTGTTTCTAAACTATTTGGATTTTTTAGGATATCATAATCCTTAACATTGTTCTATGGACCTAGTTATGATGGAATAATGCGAGAGTATTTAATGCTAAATACCTATTTTACAGAGAGAAGGTGCAATGATTCAAAGTTGGGTTTCTCCTGTCTAGGCTTGTGTTTCTTGAAATGTTTGTGTCCAAGTTTGTGCCTTCGAGTAAGCTGGCCTCTTTTTTCAAGAGTGTTGCATTGTTAGGTTGTATGAACACTCTAGGCCTATATTGGAGGCTAATTGATTATGGGCTAGTTAGGCAAATAGATTTTTTAAAAGTTGTCTCTCATCCGAATCCAATAGAACATTTAGGCCACATGTCAACCCCAGATCCAAATATATGTAATTTGTATTCATGCTTTCGACTTCTAAACACATTCCATGATTAATTAGTTGTTTTACTCAAGGTCTTGCTTCATGTTTTACATTATAAATCATCAGCGACTGATTTCTCAGTTTAATTAATATTCTTTTATCAATAATGTTTCAATTTAACATTAAAACATGGAGTATGTTTGTCATGTTAAATCATGTTTATTCTCTACATTATAGTCATTGATCATTTAAATAAGATTTGAAACTCTTTTCAAATCTCATTCCACCTTAGTCAAGGATTTTTCAAAATATTTTTTCTAATTCACCTAAGGTGAAGAATCATCTTTTAATCACTCGAGTATTTTTATATAGTTTAATTTTATACCCAATGTCTGTCCTCTCATTACCTCGATTAAGATAACGTGTAACATGATCAAAGCATAACATTCTCTATATAATATAACTTAGTGATCTCAAGTCTAAGAACCACATAACTTTTTCATAGACATAAGTGATCTCTCCTTACAAAATTCTCACCTGAGTCAGTTCAGTGTACATGTTTTTTGACAAGCACCTACATATTAGTTCTAGACATCTCTTATACCTCAGCTTATGAGAATAATTGTTTCCTTTCATTAAAAAAAAAGAATATAATATACTCTAATCTCTACAACTTTAATAAATATTCAGTATTTAAGAGAATATCGACCAAGAACATTTTAGAAACAATGCTTTGATGTAATATGAATCTCATAATTATAACAACTTTATAATTTCATTTACAAAGTATTTTTTATCTCATGGACTTTATCTTTACTCTAAATTCATAAATCAAATATTACATTGTTAATCTAATATTATATAAATATTAAAGATAAATTAAGTATTTATTAATAATAAATATATATTTACATTAATATAATAATAATGTTATGTATAATCAACCGATTGATTACTTCACATATTAAACTAACAAATACATTATGTACCATTGTGAAACTTTGATGAAATGCAAGAATTCCAGGAGTAGCTAGCTTTCGGCGTTTTGCTTTAACCACATATTTAAAAATAAAAAATATTTGGTTAATTAATATATGTTATTTAAAAAAAAATCTTGGCTCACTAAAAGCTGTATTTTATAGCTTTCTTAAATCTATTTTTTCAAACAACGATTAAAAAAGCTAACAAAATGCTAAACACACATGTAAAATCATTTTTACAAAAACACTTTCATCACACTCTCTAAACTATGAAGCTTGAAGATTCAATGAAAAAACAAATCCCTTCAATAAATAGTTTCCATTTTAATGCAAACATACTTGAATTATAACCAATGTCAATTCAAACAAAAACACAATTGACATTAAAAATATGTTTTTAAGGGACTTTGACTATAAACCATGATGTGGAAGCCTGGTTCATTGTAAATCGTATGAATACTTAATGCTAAATAACCACCAAATCAGCAGTTAAATTGATAAACAAACTAGGAATGCAATTCAGTTAGACAAGCAAATCATTCAATACATTAACACTTTGGGATAATGTTCTCAAATCATCTGAAAAGAAAAGAATCACTCATTCAAAAGCAATTGCCTATATAGTTACATGAAAGAAAGCATTGCTAAAACATACAGAAATCACTAGGGTCTTCTAAACTATGACCAACTTCAAATCATTCACAACCAACTACTAAGAAAAAAAATAGAGTACGAATTATAAAGCACCATCGATCTTGGGAATGACAATGTTAAGCACCCCGTCATTCATAACAGCACTAATCTTATCAATCTGATACTCACTAGCAGGGATATTAAATTTGCCTGAATAGTTTCTAGCACCATGAAACGGGCCCTTATCTTTCTCTTCACCTTTGAAATGCAAAGTGTTGTTTTCAAACCACACCCTCACTCCTTTGCTTCCAATTCCAGGCATGTCAACCCTCCCATACCAACAATCATCTTCCACTTTCACGTCATATGGAAGTTGATTTCCTTCATCTTGAAAGGGATGCCAGTAAAGCACCTCCCAAAATTTTGGGCTAACTTCTGAAATTGAATGAATTCCAAAACACACAAACAAAATATTGATTAGAGGGAGGCATTACTAGTCCATTACAGAAAAAAGCCCTGGCTCAGCCATTGTTAGCCTCCATGCTCTTGGAACAACAATGATTACCGGGGGTGGTTTTACAAGTGGAATTTATATATAATTCGAAATGAATAGCAATATTTTCTCTTAGTAAACTCTCCCAGAAAAGTTTCTACTAACACCACAGAAAAAATCATGCACTTTGAAAATTTACTCCTAGCGTATAACATTTTCATTCAAAATTTATCAACATCAAAATAAAAAAGAAAGAAAGAAAAAGCTGATAGCCTCGCTTCAAAACTCAAAGGTAGAACTAGAACTTTATAATATAAATATAAGATAATCCAAGGGTTAATCGATAAAATAAATCAACGAAAGGTTCTAGCACTGAAGAAAATAAGCAAGTTTAGAAGATACAAGTGAGATAACCCTTCAAACAAAAGGCCAAAAATTCTTCAAAGAAATAAAAGCATAGCCAACTCAATAATTAGTCTTTTTAAACCCTAAACTGAAACATTTAAGAAAAAAATGCAGAATCTGCCCATGATTATCGCTCTACAAAATTTACAAAAAGAGATAGTGATAAGAGATAAATAACCTGGATGATCAGCCTTTATTTTCTTTCTCATATCACTGACCATCCGATGTGCTGTCTTCGTTAGGCTTTCAAAGTCTTCACGATTATCAAAATTCGGAAATTGAAAATCTGACAACCAGTTAAACTTATCAACTATTACTTTTTTTTACAGTGAAACAGAAACTAAATAAATAACAAAAAATTAGTAATGATTATAACCTGGATTGATGGACTTTATTTTCTCCTTCATATCACTGATCATTCTTGAAGCTTTCTCTGCAAGAGTTTCCATATCTTCGTTTTGTTCGAGGCTTTGAGTGGAATCGGCTGGGTCATCTTTGGGTGGAGCGCTGAGCGTGCACGTGGTGGCGTGGAAAGAGCGGGCGGAGGTAACGGCGGGGCGAGGGTGGTTCAAGCGGAGAAGCCTGGAGATAAGTGCTGATCTTGAGAAAGCCATTACAGGGGAATGGGATTATTGATTTGATGATGGGGGGATTTATTTTATTTTTTAGGGTTTAGGGTTTATGAAATGTGACGACGACGCAATTTCTCAGCTAATGGGACCGGTGGCGTTCCATAAAAGGATATTGTTTTGGCCTACGGGAATTTGCGGAGCCCAGTTTATAAAAATTTGATATGCTCCAGTGATTTTAAAGGCCTACCTGATCAGATAATTACATATATAAATAATTTTATCCATGGCTATTAAATGGCTGTTAAAGCAGAGTTTGGTAGAGATTGTGTTTTAAAATAATTTTTATTTTAAAATATTTTTTTATTTTTTAAAATTTATTTTTGATGTAAGCACATCAAAACAATCCAAAAATATCAAAAAAATTTATTTAAAACAAAAAAATCAAAACGTTTTAGAAACTCGATTCAATCACATTCAAAAACATACTCTAAATAAAACCCACCAATCCAAAGCGACGAGGATGGAAACTACATAATAAGAAACACAACAAAAATAAATATCATAAAATTATGTTAAATAGGATATCACACAAATTTTAAATCACAATCTTATTATTAAATATATAATTTGTCTCAAACTCATTAAATAAATTTAAAAACTAACATAAACAAATTAGAAAACTCAAAAAAATAACAAAATTAACTCAGAACAGAACCTTTTAATCGATTGGTTACAAAATTTAAACATGATACAACTATTGAATAAAAAAATCAAATAACTTTTTGGTAGGCAGATTATAAATATATTTTTTATTTTAGCAATTCGAACAATCACAAAATATATTTTACATAACACAAGTTATATTTAAAAAAAATCACAAATAAATAAATGCATACTATTATAAAAATTCTAAATTTAAATGTGAAATTTAAATTTTTACATGCATTAAGTTCATCATATAGAACAAAACTTAAATGTACTTAATTTTAACTTAATTATTGCTTTTTTATTACAATTTTTTCATTACTAAACATCGCATTAAGATTTTGAAATTTAAAGTTTAACTTAAAACTATATAAGCATATAAATTAAAGACCTTAAAATGATCAATTTATTATAAATATAATGAAAATAAGTGGCTTTTAACATGAAAAAAAAATCAAGACAAAAAATAAAATAAAAAAGTAAGGTGGTGGACTTGGATAGCAGGCTTGCACGCCTAGGCCATGGGTGCAACTGTGCAAGGCCCATTAACATGAACTTCCTTTTTTAAGAAGGATCCATTAACATTAATATCCATGTTTCTTATGGATGGAATATGATTAACTAAAACTTTCTCTTTCCTGGTTTTTTTTTTATTTTTTCACTTATGTCTCCTTTCTTAAAATCTAGATCTTGAAATGCAAAAGAAATTAAGCATAAGGATCGAGTTGTAAAGGTTGAGAAGTACAAAAACCTAATTGAAATTGAATTTTAGTTTATAGGCATAATAGACTAATAGTGGAGCTAAAAAGAGGCGGGAGGGGGCCGTGGCCCCTCTAAAATTTGTTTTGGTCCCTATAGTTATATAAGGTGTTTAAATATGTCCCTTTATTATTTTAAATTAATCCCTTCTATTTCTTTTATAATAAAAGTTTTTTTTTACAATAATAAATAGTTTCTCATGTGATGTAACGTCTGGATTTACATATTTTTTCCGTTTAATGTAAACTGAAATCGTTTATCCGCGAGAGAAAAAGCATAATTAAACCCTTTTTTCTTATTTTTGATAGCATGCACTAACATTAAAGAATATGTATTAAATTTAAATTATTCTATAAATAATTCACTTGCACTTTTAATTATTAATCACAAGATCTAATAATTATTATGTTGATTCTTACATATTCTTTTATTTTTAAAAATCAATAACTCATCGAATTATATGAAATACATAACGAATTAAGGCGGCATAAATAGAGCTTAATTTACAACTTATTTATCATCTAAACATCACCTTTTGGTCTGCACAGTACAGGACTTCCATGGCGGCAGCAGCAACCCTAAAGAAAGATTAACAAACGAAGACACGGAGCTAGAACATCCCCTACATAACCAACTGTCAAATAATAAAACCTCACTCAATCTTAACCTCGTGCACGTTCTTCATCTCTTCCTCTTTCACTTTAGGCACCATTAACTTCAAAACACCGTTCTTCATTTCACCTTTAATCCCATCAAGCTTGTAAAGATTTGAAGGCAACTCGAGTCTGCTAGAGTACCTCCTCCTTCCACTCCCATCGCCTTCCTTCGATTCTTCGCCTTTGATGACAAGGGTATTCTGCTCCACGATCACCTTTACATCCTCTTTGCTAAGCCCAGGCATGTCCATGCATATAAAAAGACCATTCTCGTCCTCCTTCACGTCAAAACCTCGCCTTGCAATCGAAGCTCCAGCACCACGTGAGGCAGCCGGAAGGAAAGGGTTGTCCAAGAACTGGTCCATTAGGTTCAGGACCTGGCTTAGACTCCTCTTTGGGAATAGTGGAGCGAACGCATCTGTGTACAAAAAAAAAAGTATTTATATTAAATAAATAAATCAGATCTTACATTTCTTGGATTGGACAATTTTCTTTGTGTTGCATTATATACAAAAACTACAAAAGATATTTGTAATAAAATTCCTATGGAAAATTTGTTGCAGGAAATATGAGTGAATTAACTTAAATCGAATCACAGAGCCTATCCAAGTTTGATAAGAAGCCTCAAGTATATTGTCCTCTAATTACTAATCAAATGAAACTACTGAAAATGTTTAATGTTCAGGGGTTTCACTCAATTGTTGAAAAGTGCTTAATGATCAGGTGTTTCACTCAATTGTTGAAAAGTCCGATCACCTGTGATTTCTTGCCAGGCAGTTGTGGAAATTTAAAATCTTGCTTAAATATAACAGGTACCTGAGAAGAAACTTGGAGTAGTATCACCACGGCGAGCAGGGCTACGATCAGAGGAACTGCGGCGATCAAGCTCGACCCTACCATAGTCACCTGGGGCAATGCCTCCGGTGTTGGCGACCTGAGACTGAGAATCAGTGTTGAAGGAACGAAAAACAGAGACGGAACGAACAGGGTTGGTGAGCTTAGCAAACAGAGGAGAAGCGGTGGCTCTCCTTAGAGCGACAGATGTTGCCATTTTGTTTTGGACTAGAGAAAAGTTGCTTGTTTTGGCGTGGGGTTTAAGGTGGTGCAGCAACTTGGAGGGGTGGGTGGGTTTAATTATATAAGAAGCTTAGAATCATCCTCGACAAAAAGAGAGGGGAACAGAAAGTTCCAGAGCGGTGGAGAAACAATGTTCTAGAATTACCTCCATCAGCACACAAGTGAATTCACCACCTTTTTTTCACACGATAGAATTCCGGATTTCATATTTTCTGGGGCTTTTCTTATGAAAGTATCCTTCTATTCATCGTATAATTATTTCGTTATTTTTCAAAAAAATTATCAAAAAAGAAAACGAGTACTTTAAATCCAAACATAATAATTTTGCGTGTAAATCGCTTATGAAAAATAATAGAATTTGCTAATAACACCATGCATCTCACTGGTTTTTCCAGCATAACGAAATTGTGTAGATTATGAATAGTTCTTAGCATCCCATTACCAGAATCACTCAAATTGAAGGGGGGGAGGGGAGGGGGGGGGGGCATAATCATCCACCTTAGGTTACAAAAAGAATCTTCATGAAGGTGTCAATAAAAGCACAGGTCACACCGCATGGCGGCTACATACAACATATCACCTGACCTAAACAATTTTGCTAGTTGCAGAAAACTAAGAAATCCACCAAGTTCTGTTCATTAGTTTCTTTTCCTTTCATCATCATTCTTTGACTGGTGAGGAAAGGAAAGATGAAGAAACTGCTGGCCAAAGATAAATAGAGGGCAACTGCTTAAGTCTTCTTCACGAGATACCCCAAAAATATGCCAAGCAAGCCAACAAAGATGACGAACATTATCGATACACCACCACGGTTTTTGTTGCCTTGGTGTCTCAGGAGTTCCTGCGTCATAAGTTATTAAGCAACTATGTACTGCTGTTGAAGATCATAGGATTGGGAGAAAGGCATATACAGCAATAATCACAATAAAAAACTTCATAACTTTCTTTCTTACATATGAGCTTTCTAACTTAAAGAGATTGAATGAGGAAAGAAAAATGGCAGTCCTTAGGCAACTGATTATACAAACTTGCAGCTAATAAACTCACTTATGGAGTGAACTGAGGACAGGAAAATCAAGGAAAAGCTAAAATGGTGAAACTGAAACAGAAGGCAAAAATAAATGGGAAAGATGAGATAGTAAATATTATAGCAGAAAGTATAATGGATAAAAGTACAACAGAAGTCACGGAAACCAAGCCTAATTACAAACCAAACATCCCATCAAAGTATCCAGGTGCATAACATGTCCTTTTACTTGGATTGGTCCTGTGATGATAGTATATTAATTACATTATAATAAGCACCAACCCTCTGTTTCAAACTTAAGGAGCTTATGATAAAACCATCAAGCCTAAATGGCACCATAGCTTTAAATTTCTTTTCTATTTCCATTAATAGTTGGGTGAAAGGGCACATATTATGAAAGATTAACCTCACAACAAATCGATTAATAAAGCAGTAATTACAGGGATGATAAAAATTTCAATGAAGGATGACTAGAGAAAAAGGAATACATAGCAAAAGATGCTGAAGTGTCAACATGGATTTCCTAAAAAAAATTACAAACAAAAAGTATGATAGACGAGATGCAGCTAACGTGTACAACCCAACAATACTAGCACCTATCATTTTCATCCCACATCAGGCAATATCTGTAAAATTCACTAAAAAACAGCTGGAAGTCAAATAATTACTGACCGAGGAAAAAATGGAGATACGGTTTGATGGTTAAAAATAGGCAGGAAAAATCCAAAGAAAAAAAATTTAAGATACTGATGCTGGTGTTTGCTGAAAAAGTAACTGGTTTCAGCCTGTCCACTACTATAAGAAGGTGGGAAAGCTTATTTTGTTGCTCAAGCATTGATTTGGAGCTCCAAAACTTGTGCATCATGGGCAAAGGACCTTGAATGATGTTCTGAGAATAGAATTGAGTCTTGTTCTAATTTTTAGCATATATTGGCATTGTGTAAAATTCCAGAATATCAGCAACAGGATGTTGTTGCAGATTGTATGTCTTATTTTCCTAGGTAAAGCATCAGTTCTATTAGTAGTCTATCCAGGACTGATAGTCATTACAGATTTGGAGAACCTACAAGTATATTTAACTTGTAATGCAAGAATTTTAGAGTGAATAATGTTCAGATTTCAGAAATTTAGCCACCTCTGGTTGAATTTCATATGAATAAAGGACAGGAGAGACAGACTGTATAGTTTCATTATTTCCACTTCTCTCACTTTCCACGACAAACATGACCTTCTACTAGGACATAGAAAATGAGAGGCAAGGAGACAAAACAATACAGAGAAGTCAAGACTTGTACTCAGAATATTGAATCTCCATAAAATCTAACCTTACAAGAGAATTGCCAAATGATACGTAATGACTCACCAATTCTTGACGCAGCTTGTTATTTTGTTGAATTGCATTATTCTTCTCATCAGTCAGCTTTGAAATAAGGGCTCTTGCCTGTAATTAAGCAAAGTATTTATTACAGAGTAATTTATCACATCCTTGATCACGACATGCGATTCATAAATAAAAAAAACACCAGATGCAATCCTACTGTAGCATAACAGCATATACAGAATTAAATGGCAAGTTAAACCACATAGCAAGTGCGTGTGTGGGTGAGTGGGGGCGAGAGAGGAAGAGAGAGAGAGAGTTGCATAGATTACTATTTTTATGATTACTCACAAATAAATGACATGATGAGTATCAACCATAAACATTAAATTTCAATAGATAGATTTAGAATCTAATTTCACAGGAGCACATGAAAAGGAATTCAATCTATCCATCTAGGATGAATTACAGAAAGAAAGAAATAGGAATGTCTCTAGAGAAGGAACCCCAATGTGACAAAAATTAGAGCAAAGTTAAAACTAGATAAAAAGTCTACCAGAAAATTGCAACTTTCCAAATGGAAGATAGAAAATACTAATTTGATGGATATCACATTATAGTCATAACTACAGAAAGAATAAACAATCATTGCAGCAATCCTGGCCGGACTGAAGTTACACCCAATTATTTCACCACTCCAATAAACCTAATTAAAATCAGGTAGCGATCATCAACACCCATATGCTTCAAACACCAAGTGATATGTCACTAGAACTTAAAAGCTCGATTGTGAGTTATGCAGAAGTAATAGCTTAGGGGTCCAAACAAGCCCATATAAAGAAGAAAATAACATGGTCACAGACCACCTTGGTCAAATAGAGACCAAAGCCAGCTTGACCTCATCCTTAACCATTTCAGTATAGATGTAGAATGTATTAGCTGTCAGTAACTCAACAGGGACCTTGATAAATGACATGGATGATTAGCTGATTTAGAAACCATAAGTTAAACAAAAGCTGGAGGAACAGTTCTTATACATGTATAATAGGGTGAGGTACACATATAGTAGCTCCTATCCATGAAAATACAACTGAACTTGCTAGCAAAGCTACCCAACAAGGCATGTAAATTTTTTATCAGTAAACAAATGCAGCTGAATTTTACCTCCAAAGATTTTTCTTGAGGTTCAAGCCGCTCAACAAATGCCCTTGTTGCCTATGTTCACCAACAAAAAGCAAGGCATCGATACCTCTAGGATGATGGAAGGTCACAATGACAACATCAATAAAAGATAGTCTCATGTACTCACAGTAGATAAATCAGTGCCAGTAACATTCCCATTGTCCGACACAGAACCCCTGGGGGATGACCCTTCCTCAGACCCTTCTTGAACAGGAGAAGGTGGTTGAGGGGGAGAAACATAAAGCACTCTCAATTTGCACTCCTCGACATGATGCCCTGCCTCCTTACTGAACTGCACAACCAAAAATCACCACAAGCCATAACCCCACTATCCATAACTAAACACACGTGCAAAGTAAATAAATTAAATGTAGGTACATAGTTTACCATTTCTGCATTAATATCCTTTGCAGTGACACCGTCATTTGTTTTTACACTTTGAAGCAAGAACTTGTCCTTGCATTGCATGTCAGTAGGAGCTTCCTTTTGTGCTTGCATCGTAACTAAATCAAATCAATGCAAAAAATTACAAAGCAGCACTAAAAATCAGATCACAGAAAGTCTATTTAAAAAAAAACATTATAATAAAATGAACGAAATGGGCACCAATAACATCACAGGTGGAGCGAGGCAACACAATCCCAGCATTTGGTCGGACACAGTACTTCTTGGGATTTGTTGTTTTGACCTAAGCATCAAACATAATTAGAGATTTGAATATCCCACAAATCTATATTGTAAAATACTGGATTTGAGTTCATTACTGTTCTTGTTATTGCTGAGCTTCGCGACAGGAACCCTTTTGATCCAAATGAATAAAAAACAAAACAGACAGAAATAAAGAAAGAAAGAAATGAAGGGGGAAATCAATTTACCTTGAAAGCGACATAATTATCAGTTTTATTGGAGAGTTGAAGAGAACAAGAGATCTGCTTCTTCAATTCAACTAATCCAAAAAAAAATACATGGAAATCAAACGCAGAAATAAAGAAAGATGAAGAAGGGAAGGAAGGAAACCGTGCATCGGTGACTTACAGGGAAATTTGAGCTCAAGAGGTTCGATGCCGAGGAGCTCTCCCGTGCTCATCTTCTCGTCAAACAAAACAAAGTAACTGGTGTTCGAAAAAAATTGATCCAAAAACAAATATAAGAATCTGTTTGGTTTTGTAAACGAGATGGATCGAAGGGCGGACAGATCGAGAGAAAGAGAGACAAGAGGGGGGAGGGAAGGGATGGGCTTCGCTTTTGCCTTTGGCTTGGGAATTGAAATGTGTTGTTACTTCTTATATTTATGATGTGTAAGGGGTGTTTGGGGTTGTTGAGTAAATTGTTTTTATTTAAAAATGTATAAAAATAATTTTTTTATTTTTTAATTATGATATATTCATATTAAAATTGTTAGAAAAAACTAAAAAATATTATTTTAATAAAAAACATGTAAAAACGGAAACAGAAGCTATGAGAAATACAGGGCAGCTGTTTTGTTTTGTTTTTATATATAAGTCTATTTAAGGTAGATTTAATCATTTAAAATAATATTTATATACATTCGTGCGTGGGGAATGGAAAGGAATCATTTTGCTATAAAGACGATTATTATGATGTAGTATATTATAGTTCTTGTTATTTGTAGGATCATAATTTCAGTTCTTAAAGTTTCTTCAAAAAGTTATTCCACCAACATTAACCTCGTAAGATTATGAAATTACACAATTTATCTCAAAAACTAAGATTTTATTTGGTATGACTTTTGTAAATTGATTGAGGTAAACTAAAAAAAACTTTTTTTACCTTTTGACTCAAAAACTAAATTATTTTTATAATTAATAATTACTAGGTAAGTGTATTTTCTTTGCCGCACTTTTTAAAGACAGGGTTGAAATTGTGTTTTAAACAGTATTTTATGAATTTTTTTTATTTAAAATTAAATATTTTAAAATTTTTTAATTATTTTGATGTGTTGATTTCAAAAATATTTTTTAAAAAAATATTATTTTTATGTATTTCAAAATAAAAACTATTTTAAAAAATAATTGTTATTACACTCTTAAACATCCTATAGATGAGAAAAACTTTTTTTCTTTATAAGGTTTGGAGAGGATTTGAGAGAGAGAAAAAAAATATTTTTTTTATATTTATAATTAATATTTAATATTTAATATCCAATGAGAATTTAATATTAAGTACATATTAAAATTTACAATAACTCTCATATATAAATCCAATAACACGTTTATTTTAAATACATATGAGGATATTTATAATGGAGAGTCAGGTTCCTCCTAGGCGGGGGCATGTATCCCGTACTCGTCATCGTCCTCATTTACTACTTAACAGGGAAAAACATATTCTGTGTTTTTTTTTATTATTATTAATAAGGATATTTGTGTTAGTTTATGTGTATCTCAACTAATTTTACAGGTTTTGAAGTTAACGACCATGTAAGTTTCCAGTGGCTCTGAAATTTATGGAATTTAAACTAGTAACTTTTAGAGAACAAACCTAAAATCTGATCAATTAAACTACATTCTTTATAATTATCTCTACATCTATTTTTATTGAGTGTATTTTTATTCGATATTCATTGAGTAACGACATAGAGACATCCTTTAAAATAAAAGGAGAATTGAGAAGATATTATTTAAAATTGGACACCAATGGTATGCATCTTCAATATTCTCCAAATTTTCATTTTGGTATTTATCTATGATTTAAATACGCTAAAATGAAAACATCGAAAGCTCAAATTTTTCCCTGGAGTACATGAGAATTGACCTTGAAAGGAAGCAGTAATTGAATTGCCATGGTAGTTGCTTGCTAGATTGGCCCCGGCTTTAGATATTCTTAAATACCCATAAATATTAGTAGCAACTAACTTTGACCCGTGCTTCGTTGTGAGTAAGTGTAAAGAAAAAATTTAATATTATTATAATTTTAAAACTCAAATTGAAGATTGAATAAGATAAGATTCAGTTCATAGATCGAGAAGATCAATATGGGTTAACTAAGTCAATATATGAATAAAAATAATTATTATCATAATTTTAGAATTCGACCCGAGAGTCGACTTGAGATAAGGTTTAGGTCACGGTTCTAGAGGGCCAACTTGACAGGCCTAATGTTTTTTTTTAATAATAATGATAACCTTGTTTTGATCAAATTTCTTTTCAAAAAAATCAATGAGGTTTTGAACCGTGTTTTATTTCGGGTTGACTTGAATTTTTTACCGAGTCAGGTTGAGTTAATTATTCCTCTATTTTTTCTTAAACTCGGACCAATTCAAGCCCCGGGTTAACTTGTCAATCCAGTCCTGGTTTTATAATTAGAGTTATTATAGTATTAATAATTTCAACACTTAATATAAACTAAATTAAAAAATATATATATTTTTTAAATATGCAACCCAGAATAATACATATTAATTAAGAGTAAAATAAACTTTTTTATATTTTATTTTGTATTGTTTACCTTAACAGAATATATTTTTTAAATATGCAACCCAGAATAATACATATTAATTAAGAGTAAAATAAACTTTTTTATATTTTATTTTGTATTGTTTACCTTAACAGAATACAAATATAATTATTTTATCTTATATATTACTACTAGAAATATTAATGTCACCATCTCATTTTTTTTTCTTGTTTCTTCTATTTCTATTATTTTTGTATATGCTTCTAGACACTACCTAAATTCACAATTATTAAACCCGGACTGGCCCGACGGATCGACCCGGTTGATCCATTAGCTAAACCGATTCAGGTTTGTTAAAAGACTGGCCGGTGCGACAACCCGACAAAACTTGGTCAACCTGGCGGGTCAACCCATGACCCAGGCAACCCATATGAGACCTTTTTTTTTCAAATGTGGTTTTTCTCCTATACCCTTTTTTTTCATATTTTTAAAGTTCACTGTATAAATATTAGAAAAATATTTTATTTTTTCAATGTAGAATTTGAAACCCTTTTGGTATATAGACACTATATTTCTAAGAAAAAAGTTATTTTTTCAATGTGAGATTTGAATCCATTTCGTATATATACTCTATGTTCACAAGAAAAAAGTTATATTTTTTCAATGTGTGATAAAAAAAAAATTAAAATATTTTTTAAAACTTTATTATTTATAACATGTATAGCCTATATTCACATGAATTTTTTCTTAATTTTTTTATATAAAATATTAAAACTTTAAATATTTTTAAATTTTTTTTAGATTAACCCGTAAAATCTAAAACTCGATTGTTTAGTGAGGTCAACCCGGTTTAATAACTATGTCCAAATTTGCTAACGAGACATGCAACGTTAGAGTTACAGATGTCAACTATAATGCAAATCTTTTTAAATTGTATCGTTTTTCAAATTAATTTTTTAAATGTGCTATTTTTTTTTCTTAAAAAAAATCCTACTAAAGAACTCAGGAAAACGAGAAGTGACTCCTAACTATCTAGTAAAGTTGATTACATGTATTTCAAAGAGATTTCATGACTGAATTGATAACTTAACTTCCGGCCTCCCCTTTTTCGGATTAATTATAATTATATCATGTTATTAAGGAAACTCTCTTTCATTGCATAAATAGCAAATTGGAAAAAATTCCAATTTTTTTACTGTAGCAGGTGCCATAATAAGGACAAATTTATATGTTTTAGATTTTTTTTTGTTATACTTAGCATATTTACCCCTTTATACTTGGTTATTTATTAACTTTTTTTTATCTTTATTTTTTGTAATATTTTTTTTAGTTTTTTTCTTTGCATTTTTTTATTGAAAAAAATATTATTTTTTATTCTTTACACTTAGACCTATTCATACATTTCTTTTTGTTTTTTGTCTTTATTCTTTTATAATTTGTTTTTGTAATGTTTTCTTTAGACTTTTGTTTTTGAAAAATTATCATACAAAACTAAAAGTAAATAGTGTTTCGCTGTAGCAGTTGTAATATTATTTTATTTTTATACTACATTAAAAATTAATTTAAGATCTTATGTATTTTTATTAATGTACGTGATCTTCACTTTATTTTATTATATGTAAGTATTGATTTTTGCATAGAAAAAAAATAATTTGACCCGTTGCGAGACAAGTCAAATAGAAACGTTAACAATTTTTTATTTATTTAGTGGCACATGTGGTTATTCAGTTATTTAATTAAATGCATTTATAAGCTTTTGCAATTTATAATTAGATTTTTGTGTGGAAAAATACATTGAAAAAAACTGCATGTTCATTTTTCACCAAAAAATAATTTGACTAGCTAAAAGCATGGGTCAAATAGCTAGTCTAGTCTTTAAATGAAATTTTTATTTTTTTATTTTTACTTATTATTCCCATCAATTACATGCTAGATCTTACTCATGTTATTTTTATTTTTGCATAGAAAAAATAAGCAAGGTGGAAATTTTGAAGAAAAAAGAAATATTTTATAACAAAAACAACTAAATTGGGGATGACGACATTAGTTATTCTTATATAACAAAAAGAGTAATTGATATTACACATTTACACCAATAAAAAATAAAAAATAAAAAAGGAATTTTGTATAGAGGTGATTATTTTTTGTTCGATTCGGTTTTTACTTATAAGAGTAACAAAATCAAATTTTTTTATAAAAAACCGAAACCGGTTCAAACTGACCGGTTTTGGTTCAGTTATTTTAGAATAAAAACCAAAACCCAACCGACCGGTTTTAGTTCAGTTTAATTATTTTTATATTAAAAACAAAAAGCTATATTGTTTTTTTGGGTGTTTTTTTTTTTGTAATTTCAAATGGGTTTGGTTTTTCGATTTCAAGTTTATAGAACCGAAACCGAACCGAACCAGTTAATTTTTTTAATATTCTAATCAATTTAATCAGTTTTTTATTACCATTCAATTTTTCAATTAGTTTTTTTTAATTTAATCAGTTTTACTATGTCTTTGCAGTAAGTCGAAGGGTGAGGTATTTTTATAGGGATCCAATGCTCCACGACAGAAAAAGCCTGCACCTTTTTTTTCCACACCATTAAAACTCCATCATCAAACTGTAGAAGGTCTCCTAAATACACAAAGATTCTGTTTTGCAGGTAACGACACCAAGAATAACCCAATCCATCGTCGACCGTGGAAAAAACCTCGACATGTACACACTGATTTTCAATCATTTAATCAATTTAACACAACAAAACACCTAATCAAGACAAATGTAACAGTAGCACCCCTCCTGAAAACACAAACAAAAAGGTCGCTGTCTTCTTATTTTTTGTATTTTAAAATTATTTTTTAAAAAAATTATGTTTTTAACTTCAAATTAACATTTTTATATTATTTTGATATTCTAATATCAAAATTAATTTTTAAATAATTAAAAATATTATTTTAATATATTTTTAAACAAAAATATATTTTAAAAAACAATTATTACCATCATCCAACCATAATCATGAATCTCAAGTCGTACCGTACAATCAAAAACCAAAAAATCTCAACTGCCACCAGCTCCTTGTCAAAAAGTCAAAAGAAAAAACCTCCAATCAGCTCGATTTAAATGTGGACCATGCATTGAGTATCTCGGAGGCAGTCTCGTCTAGAATTAACAATGGGCCCCAAGAGAGAATAGCCCTCTTCTTGACCACAATAATAGCATCGTTTCATTAAAATTTATTTTTAATATTAATATATTAAAATAATTTAAAAATATTAATTTTAAAAAATAAAAATAAAGTTTTTTCAATTTTTTTATAGAAACACTCTTAAAAACATAGATGCTGCGAAGCTAAGAGCCATCTTTTGTCTCCAATGTGGGAGGCAATTAACTTCATGGCTGGGTAATAATTTCTTCCTTTTTCTCTCGCAAATAAGGTTAATGTAATTTTAGTGCGTAAACAAACAAATGCATATGCTAGAATGAGGTGATTTGAAGTAAAAAAAAACTCTTGTTTACGTTGCCAAATTCTTACTTAGCAAATATTTCGAGGGGTAATTTATAATTTTAACGGTATGTTTGGAAGTGGTAAATGAGAGTGGTAATTTTGGTAATTTTGGTAAATGAGAATGGTAATTTTGGTCCAGCACAATTTAATATAACCAAATGGTTTTTTGTCCTCCCAAAACCAATACTTTTGAACCACAACATTCCGATTCTCAAGGCGTCAGTCTTGGATCCTTTGCCCCTGGAGAAATGGTTCATCAACAAACATCAAGTAATTGGTGCTATCTAAATTCAGAGAAAAATGAGTTATTTTTTACTATTTGGATATATCAAAAAATATTTTTACATAAATAAATTAATTTTCTTTCATGGTTTCTGAGTAATGGTTATGGTGACAACTCATAGATGATCATGTTTATAGTATTTGTGATATTAATAATATTGGTGGCCATATACTAATGGTTGTTATGGTAGTTGTGATAGCGACAATAATAATTACTTAATAATATAGTAGTGGTGATAACAACATTTATGATAATGGTGATAGTGAGATAATGGTGATTGTTGTGGTGGTGATGACAATTTTAAAGGATAATTGTGAGATATAATAAAATGATGGTTATATTAGTAATAAGTGTCGCACGTGTGCGGCGTCGCGGCGATCGTCCACCGTTCTCAGGGAAAATGTAATGGTCTATCTGGAAAATGTGGAGAGGCAAAGAATTCTTGCCTCTTATCAGTAAAATATGGACTGAGAGTCACCACCTAATATTCTGGTTACTAGGAACCCTAACTGGTCTCAGAGATCGAGTACGGAGATTGGTTGCTTAAAGGGAATGTATTAGCATCCCAACTACGTCATCCTACGGTAGGCTACATTGTTTTAATGTCTGATAAAAAACTATGGTCTTATTACATTTTCTAATTGTTGGTCTGTTTAAAGTTCAAGAAAGGCCCTCCTTAAACCATCTAGGTTGTGGCTCAGTGGTAAAAGCTTGGGATCAAGAGGTTTGCTCCCTCTGTGATCTCAGGTTCGAGCCATATGGTTGCTCATATGATGGCCACTGGAGGCCTATATGGTCGTTAACTTCAGGGCCCGTGAGATTAGTCGAGGTGCGCGCAAGCTGGCCCGGACACCCACGTTAAACTAAAAAAAAAAAAGCCCTCCTTAATAAGGATGTTCTTATCTTAATGGAGTAAAACCTAACTGTTCTACGTCCGAAAAAAACAGAATTTAATATCCAAAATACATATTACGTGTAATGTCATACCCCAGATACTAAAAGATAAACAAAACAAAATTTTTGTTGTTTTTGAAATTTTAGCCAATGTTTTCTTGACTTTAATAAACTGGTTATTAAAGTCAAAATGCATGCTAAAATATTTTTTGCTGGTGCATGACAAACACAATATGATTTTTTAGCTTTAAGACACTTGGTCGTATGCACAAATTTTTTTTTTAATTTTTTTTTAATTTTTGGAAGTTTTGACGAAAACCAGGTATTTTAATACCGGATTCGTATTTTTCAAAATGACAGAAAACAGACTGAGATTAAACAAAACTGCATAAAACAATACACGCGGGGAAATCACAAATATTGAAAAATATTTGTTGTTTTTTTTTAAATTTTTTTTAAATGGGTCGGACCCGGCCAAGATCAGCGGGCTGGGCCTAACCCGGCCCAAAACCAAATGGGTTGGTTACTGTGCACAACACAGTAACCTGCCCCCTCCCCATTTGCTGCAGAACATGAATTATTCACGTTCTGCATGCAAATGCGGGCAGGGGCTGAGCAAGAGGAAACAAAACGGGGCAGCAGGAGGTTACCTGGGGTGGCGTCGATGTGGCGGTGCTGTTGTCGCGGTGAAGTGACTGCGGTGGCCGGCGGAGCTGCTCCTTCTTCTTCCTTTCCCTCCTCTATTTTTTTCTCTTTTTTTTTCTTTCGGTCTTCAGACCATTGTCCCTTTTCTTCTTCTTTTTTTTTTCTTTTCTTTCGGTCCTCCCTCTTCTTTCTCGTTTTCCCCTCCACTCTCTTTTCTTTTTCTTTTTTCTCTGTTTTTCTTGCTCTCTCTCTCTTACTCTGTTTTTCTCCTTTTTTTCTTTCTATCCTTATGTTTCTCTCCCTCTCCTTCTTTTTTTTTTCTCGTTTTTTCTGTGTCCCCTTTCTCACCTGTATTTATAAGGGAGAACGGAGGCCTACACCCCTGCCCAGTCAATGGCGCAAGGGTGTAGGATGGACGGGGCAACCACTATTCAGTCGCTCCCCTAACGCTAACACACGGAAAGCTGTGTAGGTGGAGGGACCCTTGGTCGGCATCTTTTTGGATCATCAGGGGAGGGGAAGTCGGTGAGAAACAAGGGAGAAAAGATCTTCTTCTTCCTCCCTTGTTTCGCGCGTCCAGGGGAAGAAGAAGACCCACATGGCCTTCAAAACGACACTGTTTCACCCTTTTTTTTTTAATGAACAGTGTATGAAAAGGCGGTAAAATGTGTCAGAGTTTACATTGGTCCTCAATTTGTGATTTGTTCAATTGCGTCCTCAATTACAATTTTAATTGTAAAAATCAATTCAATTACATCCTTGCCAAATTAATCGCTGGCCTTGAAGTTGGCCGCCTTTTCCAAATTGATCATTGGTCTTGAATTAGTGTAATTTGACCCTCAATTGAGCAATAAACTTCTAATTTCTTCAATTTGGCCCTTGATATGGTTTTAATTACAGTCCCTCTATTTACGCGCCTTTTCCAGTTTGGTCCTTGGTTTCGGATTTCTTCAATTAAGTCCCTAATTGGCCATCAAACTTCAATATTTACGCAATTAAGCCCCTGATTTGACTACATTAACTCTCAAAAAATATAATTTGACCCCAGAACTTTAATTTCTTCCAATTGAAGCCTAAATTAACTCCAAAATTAATTTTTCTTGCAATCAAACCCTCCATAAATTCAATTAAATCTTCAATAAAATTTAATTGAGTCCATAAACATATGATTTTGGACTTTTCTTCCTCAAATTAAATTTTCTTCATCAACAGGGCTATCACCAGTCAACAAAATACTGCTAAATTTTAATCTTTGTATTTTTGAACCTCCTCAACCAGATTTTGACCATTGTCTGGGCGCTCCGGCATCCTATTCTCACTGTTATTATTTTTTTATTTTTTCTGAACATATATTTTTTTGATTTTTTTGTATTTTTTTCTTTTTTGTGCGGGGACCCAAAAATGGGTTACAACAATAAGATAGCAGCCAACAATGATAATAGAGTGATGACGATAGAATAATTGTGATTGTAACACCCCACTAGCAAGATATTGTCCACTTTTGGCTCATGGGCCTCACGAATTTGTTATTGGCAGCCACACATGGCCTCAAAACGCGTCTTACTAGTCAAAGAGCATGCTCATATAAGGCCCTCCTCTAAGTCCTCACCCACTGACGTGAGATATTATAATCCACCCCTCTTAATGAGCCCGACGACCCCGTCGGCATTACCAGACAACTAGTGAGTCGGGCTCTGATACCAATATAACACCCTATCCTACTAGTAAAATATTGTCCTCTTTGGCTCATGGGTCTCACGGATTTGTTCTTGCAGCCTCGCATGGCTCCAAAACGCATCTTACTAGTCAAAGTGAGCATGCTCATATAAGATTCTCCTTCGAGTCCTGACTTAGTGATATGTATTGTGATAGTCATGAAGAGTTACGGTGAGATGATAATAAAATGATTGTTATATTAATAATAAGATAATGATAGTAGAAGTTAATGGTATAGAGAAAATATTTTATGGAGGTTAAAATATTTTTCTTTAAATGTTCATCGACTAAGGGTTGATGGAATTTTATTTTTTTTAAAAAAAAATAGACTCTAAGCCATAAATAAATTAATTTTTAAAGTTTGTTCAGATTGGACCTGTGCTCTGCATCGAAATTTAACCAGTAGAATATAAAGTAAAATCAGCCTATC
>Ga0307515_10006736_pt1 | contig 22883 bp, 23 predicted proteins | sample 17_EM_MG_FD_194513 | JGI IMG/M metagenome (GOLD analysis project Ga0307515, IMG submission 194513) | Populus trichocarpa ectomycorrhiza microbial communities from riparian zone in the Pacific Northwest, United States - 17_EM | ecosystem: Host-associated > Plants > Roots > Unclassified | place... | reverse complement strand
CTGCCAGGTGGGGCTCGCCGGATGCCCCACGAGGAAAGTCGAAGGGTTCACGCCAGCGACTTGAGGCGGCGTGGCGACGGCCGGGTGTTGAAAAACGCCCTGGGCCAGACTTGCGAAGGACGTTGCAGCCAGCAGCGATGCGAGAACGGCGGTACGGGTGCGCATGACAAGACTCCTTGGTTGATGCCCGTCTCAATGGCGGTGCAGTGAGATGAATGTAGGCACTCTGACTGCGGAAGTGAATAGCGATAAAGTGACATGCGTTGATGCCTTCAGGAGCAGAATCCGCGGGCGTACTCAAGGAGCCTGCGATGCCCGACTTGAACGACAAAGGACCGCAGGTCAGCCTGCCGGCGCTGGTGGCCTTCGAGAGAGTTGCCCGACGCCTGAACTTCGCGCGTGCGGCTTCCGAGCTTGAGATGACGCCGACCGCCATCTCGAAGACCATCAAGACCCTCGAGGGTCAGCTGAACGTCCGGCTCTTCAACCGGACGACTCGAAGCGTCGGTTTGACGGAGCACGGTTCACAGCTGTTGTCGACGCTGGCGCCGGCGCTGGACCTCATCAAGACGTCCGTGCAACAAATCGGGGAGTCGGCTGCCAAGCCGACCGGCGTGTTGCGGATCAACACCTCTCACGTCGCGTTCGCTTCGGTGATTCAACCCTTTCAGGTTGAGTTCTTGAGGCGTTTCCCCGAGATCACGCTGGAGGTGTCGATGGAGAGCCGAATGGTCGACATCGTTGCCGGTGGCTTCGATGCCGGCATCCGCATGGGACACGCGGTGCAACGCGACATGGTGGCCGTTCCCTTGGGCGCCACACAGCGCATGGTCGTCGTGGGATCGCCGGCATACCTTGAGGAGCGAGGAACCCCGAACCGACCGAAGGACCTGCTAGGACACGCCTGCATTCGACTCCGATTCGCCGACCCAGGTCGATACCTCGAATGGCGGTTCAAGTCACGCGACAAGCTTGTCGTGATCGAGGTCCGCGGCCCGCTCGTTCACAGCGACGTGCAGGGACCATTCCAAAAAAGCTTCCTCCTGGAAAACGCCCTTTTGGCTCGGCCGCACCGCCCCTGCGCTGCTTTTGCGCTCACGTCAGGACGATAGGCATGACTAGCAGACTGGCACGCACTAGGCTCCGCGCAACTCCATAGCGCAGGCAGCTAGCGAAGCAATCGTCGAAGCGATGCCGGCGTTGGGCGCGAGGAACTGGCGCATCCATGAAGGAGCTGGCAGTAGAGGCGGCCGCCCAAGCACGTTGTCGTGACGGCACAGCTCATGCATCGTACAATTCATCTCACTATTCACCCATGTTCGCATGAGCACTGCCAACAGTTCGTCCAGAGACAGTATCCTCCAGGAGATTGAGCGTCTTCTGAGAGGTGGACCTCAGAGCGCTGCGCAATTGACTGCGGCGCTGGGCGTCAGCCAGCCAACTCTGTCCCGAGCTATTCACAGATTTACCCGCTCGGTAACAACCTTGAAGGTCACGGGCGACCGAACGCCGCGGTACGCGCTGCTGCGCCAGCTGCCGCTGGGACTCAATTCCAGGCAGCGCATCTACCGGGTGTTGCGCAGCGGCTCCATCGAACCCTTCGCCGAAGTGGAGTTCCTATCTGGCGGCGCCACCGTCGAGCGCATCGGCACGGTCACCCGCATGTACGAAGGCTTGCCACCCTACATGGCCTTTGCGGCGCCGTCGGGCTTTCTGGGTCGTCAGCTGGCGCAGGAGGCGGCGATAGGGCAGCAGTTCCCGAGCAGCCTCAAGGACTGGAGCGACGAGCACCACGTGGCCTATCTCTTTACGCGCGGCTTGAATCTGCCCGGCAACCTGGTGTTCGGTGAAGGCCCACTACAAATGGAGGTCGACCTTCGCCGCCTGGGTTCGACGCCGACAGCCGAAAAGGCCGCCCACTACCAGGCGATGGCCACGGCGCTCAAGGGCGCCGCATACGGCTCCAGCGCCGGCGGCGAGCAGCCGAAGTTCCTTGGGATGGCCGAGGACTCAGACCATGTCATCGTGAAGTTCGCGAAGCGCGGAAGCCGTATGGCCGAGCTGCTACCGCTCGAGCACCTTGCCTTGGGGTCCTTGGCAGAGGTCGGCGTGCCGGTGTCGACGACGCAGCTGCTCGCCTCGGACGACTATGTCTTCTTGGAGGTCCAGCGCTTTGACCGTGTCGGCGCGAACGGTCGCATCGGAATGCTGTCAGCCGGCTCCGTCGATGATGAGTTCTTTGGCATGCGCGACACATGGCCGGAGTTTGCGGCGCGCTGCGAGCAGGCGAAGTACCTCTCGCCAGAGGACGCCCGTCACATCGACACCATGGCCGCCTTCAGCGAGCTCATCGGGAACAGCGACAGGCACTTCGAGAACATCTCTCTACTGATTGGCGAGGATGGGGAGTACCTGAGCGTCGCGCCAGCCTACGACATCCTGCCGATGCGCTATGCGTCCATCGGTGGCGGCGTTGACCCAGACCTCTCACCCATCGAACCCAAGGTCGGCACCATCGGCGCGAAGCCAGCTGTCTGGGCTCGGGCAGCGGAGGCCGCCGAACGATTCTGGACGCGCGTACAGACGGAGAGGCTCCCCGCGCCGATTTCTAAGGAGATGGTGCAGCTGGCGGAAGGCAACCTGGCGGTCGTCAGGAAGTTCGTTGAGCCACTGCTGCCGGCCCGCGCCTGAGTCCCCACTGTCCCTTCCGCCAACCACACATGCCTCAGCTTCCCCGCGAGAGTGCGAGCACGACCGTGCAAGATGGACGCCTGCGTAAGCCGGTGGCGTTCTTCGCCGTCGGTTGCCGCAATCGCGGCGTCGTAGTCGGTTCGTCGGCAGCGATTTCAATCACCGACCGCTCGTCTGCGTTAAAGACATCGAACTTCGGGTTCTGCGGGATGGCAACGCTGCAGAAGTGAAAGCCAATCTTCTTCGCGGCGAGGACGAGCCTCTTGAAGCTGTCGAGCCCCTCCTCGGGCGCTTCGATGTCGTTTGGCAGAACCACGATGCGCCCAGGGTCGACGCCCAGGTTGTCGATGAGGTCGGCATCGCGCCCAAGCAGCTTGGCGAGGCCACCCAGAGTAATCGGGGAGGACGCGTACACGTCGATGGTCTTCTTCGCGCGGTCGTTGAACCGCTTGAGCTGCTGGGTAGCCGAAGCGCGACATCGCGATCGCCCGGACGCCGTGCTGGGCCAGCCTGCCCGCGAACACCATGCCTTGGTCGTGCCCACTTCCGCTGCCGTGCACCACCAGCAATGGCACCCCTGCCCCAGCCTGCTGGACCTCGATCGGTCCGCAGCGCGTCGTGATCAGCGTGCTGCCTTGCGCTCTGCGTGCACTGGCTGTTTGATGTCGCTGTCAAAGCGCCACCAGATCGACAGGGCTGCCACCGCGACGACCACGGCCACCACGCCAATGACCGCGGTGGCGCCAGCAAGCCGGCGTGTCACGGCGCGAACTCGAACGTCCGCGACGTGACCATGCCGATGAAGTACGGCTTACGCCCTTCGGGCCGCATCCATGCCACTTCCCCCGTGGACGGAACCTGCACGCCGTCGCGCGCCTGGTAGTTCGACCAGATGCCTTCCCACGGGGCCATGACCATCTCACTGCCCACCATGCCGCCCCGCGCCTCAGCTCGGAACGAGCCGATCAGGCCAACGTCGTTGAACCTGAACAGCAAGGTCAGGCCGAGTGGGCCATCCACCATCGTGGCATTGGCCGAATGGTCATCGACCGCCTCCCACCGCACGCCCTGGCTGGGCAGCAGTGCGGTCGGGTACCCGGCCACTTCTGCGAACCAACGCATGAATTCGCCGCTGGCAATCTCACCATCACCACGCACGTCCGCCGTGGTGAACAGGCCCTCCGTCGCATGCAGCAAGCCATTGCCGACGATGTAGCTGTCTACGACGCGCACCATCACACCTGGCAACATCGAGATGCTGGCATCCAACAGGAAAGCCCGGGCGACGCGTGATGACACGCTGCCGCGATGTAAATGGCTTCCACTGCTCGCCGATGGGCGATATGTTGAAGGTGCCGGCGATGTCGATCGTAACGGCGCTGATGATGGGCTGGCCGTCCTTGAGCACGGCACGGAAATAGCCTCGCACCGGCGCGCGCAGACCTTCGAGTTCGCGTGCGTCGTAGCGTGCCGGCAGCGCGGCTACGTCCCGCTTGCCGCCACGAACGGGATCTTGTTGGGTGAGCCGCGGCCAGCCTTGTGTCGGCGCCAACACCCTGCGCCCAGCTCCAATCCAGACATCGCATGGCAATGCCAGCGCTCGTGAACGAGTGGTCGGTCTCGTGTGCCGATTCTCGACGATCGACGCATGGCAAGACTGTCACCGTCATCTCGACACGCTTCAGGACCCTAGGCGGGCGTCGCGCCTGAGTGACTGAGGCGGCTTGCCGAAGCCCCGCATGAACGCTTCGCGAAGATGCCGCCGATCGCGAAAGCCCGTTTCGCGTGCAACCACCTCCAGCGGGTGGCGGCTGCGCTCGATCATCAAGCGCGCCGCCTCCACGCGCAAACGCTCTACCGCCTTGGCCGGCGACTGGCCGGTCTCGGCCGTGAACACACGGCTGAACTGGCGCGGGCTGAGGTTCGCGGCCGCAGCGAGTTCTTCCACGCCCAGCGACTGCGCCAGGTGGCGGCGCGCATGCTCCAGCGCCCGCGCGATGCGGTCCGAGCGGGGCGCGAGATTCAGGATCTCCGAATGCTGCGACTGGCCGCCCGAACGGCGCTGATGCATGACCAGCCGGTGTGCCACCGATCGCGCTATGTCGTCGCCCAGGTCCTTACCGACGAGTCCGAGCGCCAGGTCCAGTTCCGCCGTCATGCCGGCCGAGGTCCAGATCGGGTCATCGGCGATGAAGATGCGGTCCGGCTCGACCTGGACATCGGGATACCGCCGTTGCAGTGCGTCCGCATAGGCCCAGTGCGTCGTGGCACGTCGCCCTGCCAGCAGGCCGGCCTCGGCCAGCACGAAGGCTCCGGTGCACAGCCCCACGGTCCGACGCGCCCGAGCGCTGCACTTTCGCAGCGCCTGCAGCAATTGGGGTGGTGAAGGTGTGGCCCCCAAAGGGTCGATCACGCCCACCACCATCCAGGTGTCCGCAGTGCTGCGTGCGGTGAAGGGCCTCGTCTGCAGGGACATGCCCAGCGAAGCCTTCACGCTGCCGCCGGGCATCGAGTGGCAAGTCACCTCGTAGAAGGGCTCGCCCGCCACGAGGTTGGCGAACTCGAAGACCGCCTGCGTGGCCAGCGCCATCACCTGAAAGCCGGCCGGCAGGACGTAGCTGATTCTGTGCATGTGCAGTCTCGGGAGGCGATGGCATAAAACATGACTATACGCGTCATTTACGCCAAACGCCCGACGGCACAACATGCTCACCATCGAAACCCCAAGACGGAGCACCACCATGACGCAGACGAACCTGGGCACCGCCCTCATCACCGGAGCCTCCTCCGGCATCGGGGCGCTCTACGCCGACCGCCTGGCGCGGCGCGGTTACGACCTCATCCTCGTCGCCCGCAGCCGCGAGCGTTTGAACCCGCTGGCTGCGGACATCAGCAGCCGCCACGGACGCGCAGTGGAGGTTTTCCCCGCCGACCTGAACAACCCGGTGCCGCTGCGCAGCGTGGAAAACAAGCTCAAGCAGGATGCCAGCATCACCCTGCTGGTCAACAACGCCGGCATCGGCACGCACACGTCGCTTCTGGAGAGCGACGTCGACCAGATGGCGCGCATGATCGATCTCAACATCACGGCGCTGACCCGGCTGAGCTACGCGGCGGTGCCCGGCTTCGTGGCACGCGGCAACGGTGCGTTGATCAACATCGCCTCGATCGCGGCCATCTCGCCGGAAACCTTGAATGGCGTGTATGGCGGCAGCAAGGCCTTCGTGTTGGCCTTCAGTCAATCGCTGCAGCACGAGCTGGCCGGCAAGGGCGTGCGGGTGCAAGCCGTGCTGCCGGGTGCGACGGCCACCGAGTTCTGGGCACGCGGCGGCCTTCCCGTGGAGTACCTGCCTGCGCAGATCGTGATGCGTGCCGAAGACTTGGTGGATGCCGCGTTGCAGGGCTTCGAGCGCGGCGAGTCGGTGACGCTTCCTGCGCTGCAAGACGGCGCCCTCTGGGATGCCTACGAAAGCGCGCGCAAGGCGATGGCGCCCCATCTGTCGAGCAACGAAGCGGCATCGCGCTACCAGCCCTTGCGCTGAGTGGCCGCATCGCATCCATGGCCCCCGGGCCACGAGCCCCCCTACAAATTTAAGGAAACCCACCGTGCCACTGACCCGCAATGATTCACTTTCCGCAATCAAGATTCCCGGGACCGTGGAACACTTTCTCGATCCGCTCGGATCAAACGAGGGAAGCCTGGGGCGACTGCGCTATCTCTCGGGCGGGATGGGGCCGCCATTGGTCTTGCTGCACACCGTGCGCACCCAGGCCGAGCACTTCCGTCACCTCATCCCGCTGGTCCAGGAGCGGTACACGGTGTATGCCCTTGATCTCCCTGGAATGGGCAACTCGCAGATCGTGCCGGGCGCTTCCTATGAGGAGCCGGCCATGCGCGAGGCGGTCAAGCGCCTCATCACCCGACTCGACTTGCGCGACGTGACGCTGCTCGGCGAATCGATGGGCGCGACGCTCGCCCTCACCACCGCGGCCGATCTGCCCGAGAGAGTGCGGCGTGTCGTGGCGATCAATGCCTATGACTACGCGGGCGGCATCGCGCGGTCCAGCCTGCTGGCCCGGTTCATCGTGACCGGCGTGCTGGCGCCGGGTATCGGCCAGACCATCGCGGGCGTCGAACCCAAGCCGATCGTGCGCGCCGTGCTCCGTGGGGGCCTCGGCAACACGGCCGCCCTGCGCGATGACTACCTCGATGAACTGTTGAAGGTCGGACGCCGCCCCGGCTACCCGGTCGTTGCCCGCGCGGTGTACGGGAACCTGCCCAGCCTCATCGCGGCCCGCGCCCGCTACCCCGAGGTCAGCGCACCCGTCCACCTCATCTACGGAGAGAAGGATTGGTCACGACCGTCGGACCGACAAGCCAACAAGCAACTCCTCCCCGCGGCCGAGTTTGTCCAGGTGCCTGGCGCCGGTCACTTCATCGTCCTCGAGCGGCCGGACGTGGCTGCCAAGGTGTTGAACGACGCGATGCGAATCGCGAGCGTGCCGAAAGCCGCGGCCTGATGCCGCTGAGGGAAAGGTGATCCACGTGGGCCGCCAAGTGACCCACCGCCGACGGTCGCATTGTCGGACCCTGCGGCAGCTGTATGCGCACGCAAGGACGTGCCTGATCTTTCAATCAACCCGCAACAACCTGAGGTGCTCTCATGCCCACCCCTGACATCGTTCTCTGTGCGCCCGTCCGAACACCGATCGGAAGCTATGGCGGCTCGCTGAAGGAAACACCCGCGTCCGCACTGGGTGCCGCGGTGATTCGCGAGACCCTTCATCGCTCAGGTCTGGCCGCGGAAGCCGTCGACACCGTTGTGATGGGACACGTGATCCAGGCCGGCACTCGAATGAATCCGGCACGACAAGCTGCCATCGGCGGCGGACTGCCTGTGCAGGTGCCCGCCCTGACGGTGAATCGGGTGTGCGGATCGGGTGCACAAGCGATCGCAACGGCGGCACTCGAGATCGCGGCGGGTTATGCCGCGGCTGCGGTTGCCGGCGGCATGGAGAACATGGACCAGGCCCCTATCTGGTGCCTGCCGCGCGCTGGGGACACCGCATGGGGGACGCTCAGATGCTGGACAGCATGCTGCGAGACGGTCTCCATGATGCCTTCAGCGGTCAACACTCGGGCTGGCATACCGAGGATCTCGTCGCTCGGTACGGCATCACGCGCGAGGACCAGGATCGCTGGGCCGCGCGTTCACAGCAACGCTTCAGTGAGGCTCTGGCTGCCGGCAAGTTCGCGGAAGAGATCGTCGCCATCGAGCTCTCCGGCCGCAAGGGACCGGTGAGCTTTTCCAGGGACGAAGCTCATCGGCCCGACACCACGGTCGAATCACTGGCCAAGCTCAAGCCGGCGTTTCGAAAGGACGGAACGATCACTGCCGGGAACGCGCCAGGGCTCAACAGCGGCGCAGCGGCGATGATCGTTGCGGAGCGCAGTTTTGCGGAGAAGCACGGGCTACGGCCATGGGCGCGCCTGGTCTCGCACGGCGTCGCGGCGGTTGAGCCGGGCATGTTCGGCATCGGACCGGTGCCGGCAGTCAAACTGGCCCTGGAACGCGCCAACTGGAAGCACACGGACATCCAGCGCATCGAGATCAACGAGGCATTCGCGGCGATCACGCTGGCCTGCCTGCGTGAGCTGGACCTGCCGGAAGACATCGTCAACGTCGAGGGTGGCGCCATCGCCCACGGCCACGCCATCGGCGCAACAGGCGCCGTGCTGACCACGCGCTTGCTGCATTCGATGCGACGCGACGGCTTGAGGCGGGGCATCGTGACCTTGTGCATCGGCGGCGGTCAGGGCATCGCGCTGGCGCTCGAAACGCTCTGATGGAAGCGATGGCAATGGGCCTGTACTACCGCGAACGCAGCCGGCTTCGAGTGCCGCTGAGGTCGCCGACGTCGTGCGCGGACGGACACATTCAGACGCTCGCTACGCGTCACTGACCGCTTGGAGCGGATGCACTGGACGGCCGCTGATGGTCGCCAAGAACCGCTCACTGGACCGCGGCGGTTGACTGCGAAGTGTCGAACAGCAGTCGTCCTGGAGGAGACGTCGTGTGTCGGCCGCTCAGCAGTCTCTCGGCCCCAGACTGCGAGCGCCAGCGCACGACCCATGGCTGAACTACGGGCCGAGGGAAAGCGGACTTCCTCTTTCGAGCCCGGCGCCGCTCACCCGACCATCCCGAGGTACATCGGCGGCTGGGCGGTCAGCCCGGCGTGCACGCTGCGCGTCACGTCGTCGGCCAGCAGTTCTCTGTGATCCACGATCATGCCGTGCCGGTCAAGGCGTCACACAAAGTGCGTGAGACCCGAATTTGCTTCGGTCTACGGCTGGAGCGCGAGGTGTTGCTGCAGTTTTTGATTGAGTCGGTGGTGCTGTCGTCGATCGGTGGGCTGATCGGCATCCTGATTGCCGCGGGCGCGTCCTATGTGCTGTCAGGCGTTATGGAAGTGCCCTACGCATTTGATGTGCAGATCAACGCCCTGTCGTTCTTCTTCTCGGCTGGCATTGGCGTGGTGTTTGGCTACTTCCCGGCCCGGCGCGCCGCGCGCATGGACCCGATTGAGGCGCTAAGACATGAGTAGTGCCCGCCCTGCCTGTTGCCGCTAGTCTGGACCATGACGGCCAGGCCAGTTTGCCTGACCAAACACTATACTTTGACGCACATCGAATTGGTCACAGGAGGATTGGTTCATGGTTTTTGCCCAGCGAATGGTGTATTTCATCTTGCCAGTGGTCACACTGCTGGGTGCCTGCGTAAGCTTGGGTCCGCAAAGCCAGAGTCCAAGTGACAGAGCTTCGGCTGGCCCCATGGGCGACCCGAAGATGAATGCCGGCATGCGTGCCGTGCTGGAGCGCAGTTCACAGCCACAGCAGCGGCGCGAACCGGGGGCGGCACCACTCGTGGATGCACAGGCCCAGCGCTTCACCTCGCCACTGGTCCGTGTCATCGCGCATGGTGACTTTGATCCAAAAGAGAACGAATGGCGCAACTCGAGCCGGGAGCGCGTGCCAGTCAACACCGGTCAGACCTATGTGCGGGCCCTCCAATGCAACTACCGGGGCTCCGACAGCATGGGCCGTGCTGTCACGCTTTGGGAGGGCCAGCGGCCACCGCTGACCGCAGAAAACCCGCTGCGCCCGAATGGTAGCAACTTCAAGACCACCGTCACGGCGGATGTTGCCGTGAGCGCCTGCCCCCGTACCTGGGGAGAAGCCTTGGTTGCCATCTGGGGGCCGACGGCCTGGACCGATCTCAAAGACTCATCCGAGGCGAAGAGTTCATTGGCCCGAACCACCGCACTTGAAGCCGCCTTCGCCGCCCAACGACAAGCCGCTTGGGAGGCGCTTCCCGAGTGGGAGCGGTGTTACCGGACCAACTTTGGCGACCCGAAAGACTATTACCTGGAGTACACGCGCAGCAACTTGGCTGAAGGCAAGGTGAATCTGGCCTTGGTTGCCAGCATCCACCGGGTTTGTGGCAAACCGTAGGGACGCGCGTCCGATGCGTTGTGGCTGCATCCTGAATCAGTGACTTCGGCACTCTGGAATCGATACTGTTCGAGCGCTACAGATTAATCGAAGGTAATTCATCGGCAATCGAACTCGCAAGGCAGCGGCTGCATCGTTGCGGCGGCCGATTCGTTGTTGAACTCGTCGTTGACTGCTCGAATAGCGCTCGTTTCGGCTTCGCAACCCTGTTTCGGGCGTGCTTTGCCAAGGCCACCACTGTATGAGTCGCCCTCGGCCTCGGTCTGCGTTGAGGAGAGTGAACCAAACCGTGGGAGGCCAAATCAGGCTGCGTGCCGCTCGTACGGCGAGTTGGCCGCTGGCTTCCTGGCGAGGTTAGCAAGTCGCCGCACCGAGAGTTCGCCGTTGAGTACAGCAACTCTGACCTGCGCCAGGCAGTGAGTTCCTTCGTCGGTCCACCGCATTTGCTGCTTCTTCGCCATGCGATGGCTGACCACCTGGTTGACCGCAGACGGCAATGCTGCTGCGATCGGCAACCCTTTGCGGTAGCGGGAGCCATAGTTCACGAGCGTTCCGGCGTTGTTCTCGAAGTAGAAGTACAAGCGGCGCAGATTCCACCACAGCGTCGAGCCCTCATAGCCTTGTCTGACAAGGAGCGACGCATCCAGTGCTTTGATTCGAGCCACGGACTTCCCGCCCTTGCCGTGCCATACCAGCCACTTGGCGTGCTCGATCTCGGTCTTCACCGCGTCTCGCTCGAGAGATTCGATCGTCGCGCTGCCGAACACCGAGTTCCTTGCAGCCTTGAACTTCATCGCGATGTGAAACCAGTCGAGGATCCGGCCTCTTGCAAATTGGCTGCCCTCCACGGCCTTGCCGAACTCGCCAGCGTCGTCGCTGATCACGGTGACTCGCTCGTCGGGGCCCACGCCGCTTGCGCAGAGAAACTGGTCCAGCCGCGCGGCCGCCGATGGCACCTGCTTGTGCACGTAGGCGTACAGGCGCGGCGTGCGATCGGTAAATGTTGCCCGCCCGGCAATGATGTTGACGTGCCGCTCCTGGATCAGTTTCTGCTCGCAGGGCGATAGCAGCTCTGCCAGTTCACGCGCGGCTTTGCGGCTCCTGGGGCTGCTGCTGAAGCCCAGCCACGCCGAATCGACGCTTACGCAGCCAACGCGATTCGATTCGCGGACGCGATCCTCGTCGACAAGTGGGAGCGACAGGCCGCCTGGCCCGCCAGCCACGCCGCAGCCTGTTGCGCCACCAGCACCGATTGAACCTCGGCGAGCAAGGCTCGGCCTTCGGCGAGCGTGAGTCCCAAGTCAGACACGCTCCGATCTTGACGTTCCACCACGGCAACGATCATTGCTTCCGTCGCCGTCGCCGTCGCACTCGCACTCGCACTCACGCGCTCGCCCTCCTGGCGGGGCTTCGATGATCAGTCGCATGGCAACTCCAATCGGTTGGCAAGATTGTCAGCGTAGTTGACGCAGGCCTCCCACGGTTTGGTTCACTCTCCCGCCAGACCTGCGTCTGGCAGACAAAGAGCACGCAGCCATCGACCACCAGGCGGTTCGGCGCCTGCAGGTGCAGCGCGCCCTTGTAGTCGCGGCCATCTTCGGGGTTGAACAGGCGCCCGCCGGTCCAGCGCCCTGGCTCGGCCGCGCGCATGCGGTCGACGACGAGCGTGCCGATCAGCGGACCCTTGTCGGTGATGGCCTTCGCTGTCTCGTCCCAGAGCCACACGATGCGACCGCACACGGCGTCGCCGCAGGCTTCCATGTGCACGTGCGCGTTGAAGCCGGGTGTCCACCACTTGCCCGCCACGGCGGGTTGGGCGGCGACGTGCGGCAAGGCAACGGCGGCGAGCAGTGCCGGGACCAGCAGCCGCTTCACGCTCGACGCTCCTGCGGCGCCAGGCCGGCAAAGTGGATATCACCGTGGCGCAAGTAGTCTCCATCCTCGGTGCCGCACCAACGATCCCACCAGGTGAAGTAGAGGCCGTAGTTGCCGCGGTTCCTGGCATGGTGGAAGTGGTGGTGGCTCACCGGCGTGACCCAGCGCAGCCAGCCGCGCGGCGTCCAGCGCCATGGCAGCAGCTCGTGGGCGCAGTGCCCGACCGTGTTGCGCACGATCATGTGGATCAGGAACACGGCGATCACACCTGCGTGAACCGGCACCAGCAACAGGAACAGCGGCAGGAAGGCGGCCTGGACCAGCGCCTCGACCGGGTGGAACGCATAGGCAGCCCACGGTGTGGGGTGCAGCGAAGCGTGATGCCGGCCGTGCACGGCGCGGAACCAGCGCCGGTGGTGCAGCGCGCGGTGCGTCCAGTAGAACCAGGCGTCGTGGGCGACGACGATCAGCACCAGGCTGAACCACCACCAGGCCCAACCTCGGGTGGCGACGTCGGCGTCGATCTGCAGCCGGCCCGTGGCCTGCAGCAGCCAAATCAGCAGGCCGTTGGCGGCGAAGATGAACACCGTGGATATCGAGTAGCTCAGCTCGCGCCGGACCTGCCCCGGCTGGCGCACGGCATCCAGGATGCGCCGGCCGGCCAGCCGGCGCGCCAGCAGCACATCGACCAGAAGCCACACCGCACCGGCGGTCAGCGCGTAGCGCAGGAAGTCGATCGTGAGGACGGTGAGTGCCAGTTGTGGCAACGAGGGGTCTTGCATGCAGCCTCCGACGGGTTGTGGAGGCCCATCGTCGACAGCCGGGCAGGCGGGGTCTGGCCGATTCGTCGCAAAACCTGGCCGATTCGTCGCCCAAGCGGGTCAAGTTGCGTGGCGATGCCGTTCCATGCGGGCTGCGGCCCGGTATTCCGTGGGCGTCATGCCGAAGCGCTGCCTGAAAGCCCGGTTGAACGGCCCGATCGAGCCGTAGCCGCACTCCAGCGCAATGCTGAGGATAGGCAGGTCTTCGGCGGCCAGCCGTCCGGCAGTTTCCTGCAGCCGGTAGTGGTGCAGGAAGTCGCTGAAGTTGCGGTAGCCCAGTTCCTGGTTGATCAGGGACCGCAGCGCGGCTTCGCCCATGCCCAGCGTGTCGGCCAGCGCCGCCAGGGTCAGCCCCTCGCGGCGATAGGCATGTCCTTCGGTCATGGCTTGTGTCAGGCGTGCCAGTGCCGGCGACTCGCGGCGCGCGGGCGGGTGCTGAGTCGGAGCGGCCACGCTGTCTTCGACCGACGCCTGTTCTGGCTGCGCTGCGGCCGGCTGCACGCCGAGGATCACGTCGAGCGAACGGCGCGCCACCAGGATGGCCAAGCCCATCGCCACAGTGCCGATGCCGAGCACGTGCAAGGCCGGCAGCAGCGCACCGACCGTGCGCCCGCGCAGCGCCAACTCGACGATCAGCGCCACGGCCGCATACAGGCCGATGCCCAGCGCCACCCAGCGCCGGGCGGCACGGCGCGGCTCGACCAGGTCATCGCGCCAGCCGCGCGCCAGCTCCCACAACGTGGCGGCGGTGAAGGCCAGCATTGCGACCGCGTGAAACTGGCTCAGCACCGAGACACCGGGGTCGGGCAGGCCGGCCAGGACGGCGGCCCGGCGCGGTATGTTGGCCGCCAACCCGAGCATGACCAGTCCCAGCGGGCCGGCCAGCAGCGTCAGTGGAAAGCGGTCTTCGAACAGCCCGCGCGCGGCCAGCCACAGCCAGCCGGTGCTGCTGGCACACAGCGCCAGCGCCACCAGCCCCAAGGGCCGAGGCAGCGCGAACAGCAACTCGGCGCGCTGGCAGAACAGGTAGGCCAGCAGTGACACGGTGAAGATCGCCAACGCCGCGCGCGCGGCAGGCCGCGGGCCGGGCAACGCGAGATTGACCAAGTGGAACAGCAGCACACCGCCGACCGCGCCGCGCAGCAGCAGGTCCGGCATCCAGGCGCTGCCCAACGGCTCGATCACGGTGAGCGCTTGAAGTGGCTGCGGCTGTAGGTGCTGAAGGGCTTGCCCGGCGGCGCGAGCTCGAAGGTCTCGACGAACTCGTCGTCGGAGACGAACTCGTAAGTCTCGCGCGCCTTCCAGGAGTCACTGAAGTTCTCGAAGGACTCGCTCTCGAAGACCACCGTCGCCGGCATGCCCGCCGCCGCGTCGGCGCGGCGGAAGGTGTTGACGAAACCCTCTACATGAAACTGCCGCAGCACCAGCGTCTTGCGGGCCTTGTCGAAGCTGATGAAGCTTTGGTGTTCGCGCACCTCGCCCTTCCTGTTCTTCTCCTGCGGCAGGTAGGTGGTGACGTTGGTCTCGTGGATGAAGCGGCCGTTCATCACGAAGGCGTAGCGGCGGACGATGGTGCCTTCCCCCGCCTGGCCGCTGGCCTTGCCGATCCAGTTGCCGACCAGCCGGTGCACCGGCAGCCAGGGCTCGGGCACTGCGTCGGCCGCCCGGGTGCTGCCGGCCGCGACGGCAAGGCAGATGAGGACTGCTGCGACGAGTTTCATGCGTAGCTCCGATGCATCCCGGACCAGCCAGGCCGATCGGGCTGAAGCCTAGCAGTTCAGCGCAGCCTGAGCATCGAAGCGTCTTCAGCTGCCACCACTTCGCCGATCTCGGCCGCCGCGTCGAAGCCGTGGCGGCGGAACACCGCCAGCACGTCGGCCACGGCGGTGGCGTCGCAGCTCACCAGCAACCCACCACTGGTCTGCGGGTCGGTCAGCAAGGCCTTGTCTACATCGGCAAACCCGGCGGGCAGCACCACGTCGCTGCCATAGCCGGCCCAGTTGCGACCCGAGGCGCCGGTGACCAGGCCCTGCGCCGCCAGCTCCCGCACGCCGTGCAGCAGCGGCACGCGCACCCAGTCGATGACCACCTGCGCCTTGGCGCCGCGCGCCAGCTCCAGAGCGTGCCCGGCCAGGCCGAAGCCGGTGACGTCGGTCAATGCATGCACGCCATCCATCGCGGCAAGGTCGGGGCCGGGTGTGTTGAGCTTGGTCGTCGTCGCAATCATCTGCGCGTACCCCTCGGCCGACAGCAGTTCCTTCTTCAGCGCCGCCGACAGCACGCCTACGCCCAGCGGCTTTCCCAGCACCAGGCGGTCACCGGCCTTGGCATCGGAGTTGCGCTTGACCCGCTTGGGATGCACCACGCCCAGTGCCACGAGCCCGTAGATGGCTTCCACCGAGTCGATGGTGTGGCCGCCGGCGATGGGAATGCCGGCCTCGCGGCAGACCGACTCGCCGCCTTCGAGGATCCTGCCGATCACCTCGGTGGACAGCACGTTGATCGGCATGCCCACCAGCGCCAGCGCCATGATGGGCTTGCCGCCCATTGCATACACATCGGAGATGGCATTGGTGGCGGCGATGCGGCCAAAGTCGAACGGGTCGTCGACGATGGGCATGAAGAAGTCGGTGGTGGCGATCAGCGCGATGTCGTCAGTGAGCTGATACACCGCGGCGTCGTCGGCAGTTTCGATGCCCACCAGCAGTTGCGGCGGCACCGGCAGGCGGTTGGTGTTCTTGAGGATCTCGCTCAGGAGGCCCGGCGCGATCTTGCAGCCGCAACCACCGCCGTGCGACAGTGATGTGAGCCGCGGTGACGGCGGCGTGGGCAGCGGTGCGTTCATCGAGTGGTCTCCAGCAGGTCAGCCAGCAGGGCCAGCAAAGTGGCGCGTTCGCGAGCGGGTTCGAACAAGGGTGAGCGGGCCGCGCACTGCGCGCCCAGGTCGTGAAGTATCTGCGGCTCTTCGCGGCAGCGCTGGAGCAGCGCGCTCAGCCCTTTGGCATCGCCGGGCTCGAAGTAGCCGCTGTAGTCGGCACCCAGCATGCCGACGTTGCCGGCGATGCGGCTGGCCAGCACAGGTGTGCCGCTGCGCACCGCTTCCATCACAACATGGGCGCCGCCTTCCATGCGGCTGGGATGCACCAGCACATGGGCCCGCTGGATGCGCCCTCGCGTGGCCGCGTGGGGCTGGGCGCCGAGCCAGCGGTAGTGCGGGCAGCTGCGCTGAACAGCACGCGCTGCACGGCCGAGTGCAGGGTCGAGCGCGGCACCGATGTGGTCGAGCCGGATGTCGGACCGCTCGCGCAGCAGCCGCGCCGCGTCGAAGTAGGTCTGAGGCGACTTCTCCTCGCGCAGGTGGCCCACCATCAGCGCACGCAGCAGGCGCTGGGTCTTGGGCCCTGGCGCGTTTGCCGGCGTCGACTGGAAGCAGGCGATCGCCTTGCCGCGGTGCTGCGGCGGCAGGTCGTCGACGGCACGCTCGTGCAGCACGACGAGCCGCTGCGCCACATCGAGCGAGTGCTGGGCATGGGCGTCGCCGTGGATGTCGCGGTACAGGTCCGTGCCGGTCAGGACCACCACAAGCGGCTGGCCGGGGCGCTGCTGTGCCCAACGCCGTATCGAGTCTGCCGAACGCCGCGCGTGCAACGCGATGAGGGCATCCGCCGGGTCGCCGGGGTCGGCACTCCAGCGGTCCGCGAGATGCACTCGATAATCGTGCGCCAGCATCCGTGCCCAGCGCCTGGCAGTCTGCCAGTTGCCGTTGTTGGCATCGGCCAGCGCGGGCGTCACGATACAGAGCAGGGGGCGACGCATGGCCGGCGTTATACCGGGCGGCACTGACGGTGTTGTGGCCAAGGCCGCCGACGGCGTGCGCCGAGCCGACGCAGCGGAGCTTGAGACCGCACTGACCCGGGGTCGGGACCAACTGCTGGCTCTCTTCGACGGCTTCGAGAAAGCGCTCGGAGCCGACGGCCTGCACGTGGCCTACGACCCGGTGCTGAACCTGCCATTGTGGGAACTGGGCCACATCGGCTGGTTCGAGGAGGTCTGGCTGGCGCGCAACGGCAACCGTGATCGCGGTGCGTCCTGCGATCCCACCGGCCCGCGCAGTGCCTCGCTGCTCTCGGGCGCCGATGCGCTGTACGACTCTTCCAACGTGCCGCACACACGACGCTGGCAACTGGATCTGCCCGATGGCGCCGCGACGCGCCGCTATCTGGCTGCGGTGCGCGAGAGCACGCTGGCGCTCCTGCGCCCCTGCGCGCCTGACGACCACGTGCTGTACTTCTTCCGCCTGGTGCTGTTCCACGAAGACATGCACCGGGAGGCCTGGCACTTCATGGCGCAGCAACTGGGCATCGACCTGGGCCCGGCGATCACGGGGCGTTTGGCGCAGGCGCCCGCGGTGCGTGGCGAATGGCTGGTTCCTGCGTCGGAACTGCGGCTGGGTTCGTCGGGTCCGGGCTTCGCGTTCGACAACGAATTGGCAGCCCACCCGGTACCGGTCGCCAGCTTCCGGATCGATCGCGCACCGGTGACCTGGGCGCGCTTTCTGCCGTTCGTGGAGGCCGGTGGCTACCGTGATCCGCGCTGGTGGACGCCTGCCGGATGGGCCTGGCGCGAAGGCCACGCCGCCCCGCACCCGCGCCATCTGCGCCGCGCGGGCAGCACCTGGCATCAGCACCGCTTCGGCGAGTGGACGCCGCTTGATGAGGCCGCGCCGGCGCTGCACCTCACGGCGTTCGAGGCTGAGGCCTGGTGCTGCTGGGCCAAGCGCCGCCTGCCGACGGAGGCCGAGTGGGAACTGGCGGCCACCAGCGCCCCAAGCCTTGGCGAGGCGTTCGAATGGGGCCAGGTCTGGGAGTGGACCGCGTCGCCGTTTGCGCCCTATCCGGGTTTTGCGCCCCATCCCTACCGCGACTATTCGCAGCCCTGGTTCGATGGTCGTCCGGTGCTGCGGGGCGGCTCGTTCGCCACCACGCCGCACATGAAGCACCCGCGCTATCGCAACTTCTTCAACGCCGACCGCAACGACGTCTTTGCAGGGTTCCGGTCCTGCACGCGCGCCTGACGGGGCGGGTTGTGCGGTGCGGTATGGCCCAGGGTTTTGCCGTTCGGGGGTCTAATCGCGCGAACGCCACCCGACGCTGCTGCCATGCCCAACCTGCTTCGATTCCTGTCTCGCCGCGGCGTCGCCCTGGGCTTGCTTCTTGTGTTGGCCACGCAGGCCGGCGCGCAGCAGGTGTTCAGGATCACCGCGATCCCGGATGAATCACCCACCGAGCTGGCACGCAAGGCCGCGCCGCTGGTCAAGTACCTCGAAGCCCGACTGGGCATGAAGATCGAGTTCACGCCGGTGACCGACTATGCGGCCTCGGTCGAGGCCTTGGTGAACAGGAAAGTCGACCTGGCCTGGTTCGGCGGCTTCACCTTCGTGCAGGCCGCGGCACGATCGGGCGGCAAGGTGATTCCGCTGGTGCAGCGCGAAGAGGACGAGCGTTTCCGCTCGGTGTTCATCACGTCCGACCCGGCGATCAAGGCACTGTCCGACCTGAAAGGCAAGGACGTGAGCTTCGGTTCACAAAGCTCCACCAGTGGCCACCTCATGCCACGCAGCTACCTGCTGCAGGCCGGCCTCGACCCCGACAAGGACTTCCGGCGCGTCGCCTACAGCGGTGCACACGACGCCACCATCGCCGCAGTGGCCGCCGGCAAGGTGCAGGCCGGCGCGCTGAACATCTCGGTATGGGAGAAGTTCGTCGCCGACAAGAAGGTCGATGAGAGCAAGGTGCGCGTCTTCTTCACGACCCCCACCTACTACGACTACAACTGGAGCGTGCACGCCGACATGCCGGCCGCGCTGCGGCAGAAGCTCGCCGAGGCTTTCCTGACGCTGGACCGCGCCACGCCGCAGGGCAAGGAGATCCTCGAGCTGCAGCGTGCGACGCGTTTCGTGCCGACCAAGGCCGACAACTACCGCGGCATCGAAGCCGCGGCCCGCAGCGCGAGCCTGCTCTGACCACCGCTCCGTGAAGATCGAACTTCATCGCGTGCAGGCACACCATGCCGGTGCGCCCAGGCACGGCGCGGTGGTGCTGCGCGACGTGAGCCTGAGCTTGCGGGCCGGCGAGCAGGTCGCGGTGATCGGCCCTTCGGGCGCCGGCAAGACCACGCTGCTCAACGTGGTGGCCGCCGCGCTCAAGCCGGTGTCGGGCGGCTTGTCGCTCGATGGCCAGGACCCCTGGGCGCTAGGCGTGCGCGCCTTGCAGCGGCAGCGCGGCCGGCTCTTCCTGGCGCCGCAGACACCGCCGCTGCCGCCACGTCAGCGCGTCGTCACTGCCGTGCTGGCGGGCCGCCTGCCGGCCTGGAGCCTGGCCACCAGCCTGCGCTCGCTGTTCTACCCCGTTGACATCGCCGGGGCCCATGCCGCACTGGAGTGCTTCGACCTTGCCGACAAGCTGTTTGCTCGGGCGGACCGGCTTTCTGGCGGTGAACGCCAACGTGTCGGGCTCGCGCGCGCGCTGGTGTCGCCGGCCGCGTTGTGGCTGATCGACGAGCCGCTGTCGGCGCTGGACCCGACGCGCGCGGAACAGGCCATCGCCACATTGTTGCGGCTGACGCGCGAGCGCGGCGTCACGCTGCTCACCACCATGCACCAGGTGGACACTGCATTGGCGCACTTTCCTCGCATCGTTGGTTTGCGCCAGGGTGCCGTCGCCTTCGACCTGCCGGCCGCGCAGGTCAGCCGTGACCAACTGGCGCACCTGTACGAGCAGCATGAAGACGAACTCCATGGCGCTGCCGCCGAGGCATCGCCGCTGCAGTCGCCGCCGCCGGCGGTTATGCATTGCCGGTGAAGCCCGTGGGTGCCATGAGAGCGCCGGGCCGCCCCCAAGCGCTGATCCCGAAGCGCGCAGCGTGAAGGGGCGTCCAGTGAGTGCGCCGGAGCGCGACCCCGCCTGGCTCGGCCGCGTGTTCTGGGCCGGCGCCGCGCTTGCACTGCTGTGGCCGCTGTTCGTGGCCACCGAGTTCCGCCCGTGGGTGCTGTTCGACGTGCAAAGCCGCGGCCCGACGATGGCTTTCCTGTCGGCGTTCTTGCCACCGGCCGTCGGCGCCGACTTTCTGCTCATGGTGGCACGCGAAACCTGGCGAACAGTTGCCATCGCGACCGTCGGCATCACGCTGGCGCTGGTGATCGCCATCCCCGCGACGCTGATGTCCACGCGCGCCTTGTCGATCTCTGCACTGTCGGGCCGCATGGCGCCGCTGCCGGCGCTGTTGCGGCACCTGTTGCGCTGGACCTTGATCGTGCTGCGCAGCATCCCCGAACTGGTGTGGGCGCTGATCTTCGTGCGTGTGGTTGGCTTGGGCCCCACCGCCGGTGTGCTGGCCATCGCACTCACTTACGGTGGCATGCTGGGCAAGGTGTACGGCGAGATCCTGGAAAGCGGTGAAGAGCACGCCACGCACACCTTGCTGGCCAACGGCAGCGGCCGCCTGCAGGCTTTCTGCTACGCGCTGCTGCCGCAGAACGCCGCCGAGCTGACCTCGTACACCGTGTACCGCTGGGAGTGCGCGATCCGCTCTTCGGTAGTGCTGGGTTTCGTTGGCGCCGGCGGGCTGGGCCAGCAGTTGGACAACTCGACCAAGATGTTTGCCGGTGGTGAGGTGGCGACGATGCTGCTGGTGTTCATCGCGCTGGTGGCCCTGGCTGACCGCACCAGTGCCTGGCTGCGCCGAGGTTTGGCATGAACCACAAGCGCCAAGCGGCCAACGTGCCCTACAAGCTTCCGCCGCCGCTGTTCGACGCGCGCTGCAAGGCCTGCTGGTTCGCCGTTGGCCTGCTGCTGTTGGTGCTCGCCAGTTTCTGGAGCCTGGACCTGCAGTGGCGCGCCTTCTTGTCGATGGAAGCGGCGGCGAGCATGGCCCGCTTTGTCGGCGAGTTCTTCCCACCCGACCTGTCCGGACCGTTTGTGCGCAAGGTGCTGGCGGGTGCGGCCGAGACGCTGGCGATGTCGGCACTGGGCACCCTGCTGGCGGCGGGTGCAGGCTTGCTGCTGGCGCTGCCGGCCAGCCGCACGCACGCCGGGGATCGTGCGTGGGCGCGTGCACCCACGCGGCTACTGCTGAACGCGCTGCGTGCCGTTCCCGAACTGGTGTGGGCGGCGCTGCTGTTGATCTCGGCCGGTCTGGGCCCGCTGGCCGGCACGCTGGCCCTCGCGCTGCACACCACCGGCGTGCTGGGCAGGCTGTTTGCCGAGGCCGTCGAGAACGCGCCGCCCGGGCCGGGCTTTGCGCTGCGCGCGCAAGGAGTCGCCGCCGGTCGCGTGTTCCTGTACGCCACCTTGCCCCAGGTGCTGCCGCAGTTGATGTCGTACACGCTGTACCGCTGGGAGAACAACATCCGTGCCGCTGCCATCCTGGGCGTGGTGGGCGCCGGCGGCCTGGGCCAGCTGCTCGCGTTTCACATGGGCTTGTTCCAGATGGGCAAGACGGCCACGGTGCTGGCCGCGATGCTGCTGCTGGTGGCGCTCGTGGACGCGCTCAGCTATGCGGCGCGCCGCGTGATGACGCGCTGACCCGCTGGCACTTCGGCGGCTCACAATCGCGGCCACTGCACCGCAAGGAGCGCTGCATGAACACCGAGTCGTTCGACGCCATCGTCATCGGGGCCGGTCAAGCCGGCCCTGCGAACGGCGGTCATCGAGCGTGGCCATTTCGGTGGCACCTGCGTCAACAACGGTTGTGTGCCAACCAAGACCATGGTGGCCAGCGCGCGGGCCATGCACCTCGCACGGCGGGGCGCAGAGTTCGGTCTTTCCAGCGGCGACGTGACCGTGGACATGGCACGAGTGACCTTGGCGTGACATCCTGGGAAACCGCCTTCGCGGCTCGCCGCGGCCCATATGGATAGAAACACGAAGCGCCTAGACTGCGACGGCGCAGGACAGAGGCCGCTTGCTTTTTGGAGGCATTCGTCCCCGTCGAGAAACCTGGCCCAGGGGAAGTTGCGGACCCAACTGTGGTGGCACCCCGCGTGACCCCGTTTAGGAAATTGATCTGATCCGAGTCCCCGTCCGGCGCACCTAACGTGCTGGAGGTGATCATGTCAAAGCGACCCGACAAGCCCGCCGGTCTACCGGTCATCCATGACCGAGCCGCGGGGATCGACATCGGTTCTCGGTTCCATGTGGTCGGCGTGCCACCGGAGCTGTGTGCCGAGGCGGTGCAGACCTTCCACGCCTTCACCGGCGACATCGAACGGATGGCTGACTGGCTCGTATCGATCGGCATCGAGACCGTCGCGATGGAGTCCACCGGGGTGTACTGGGTGCCGGTGTTTGAGCTTCTGCAGAGTCGCGGCATCGAGGTCATCGTGGCCAACGCGCGGGAGGCCCGGGCCGTGCCCGGTCGCAAGAGCGATGTCAACGACGCGCAATGGCTGCAGCGCTTGCACGCGTGCGGGCTGCTTCGTCCGAGCTACCGGCCTGAACGAAGCATCGCGGCGCTGAGGTCCTACCTGCGGCTGCGCGAGAGGCATCTCGACTATGCCGGCTCTCATATCCAGCACATGCAGAAGGCGCTCACATTGATGAACCTGCAACTGCACCACGTCGTCAGCGACGTCACCGGCGTGACCGGGATGAAGATCATCCGCGCCATCGTCGCCGGCCAGAGAGACCCCGACGTGCTCGCGACGATGCGGGACGTTCGCTGCAAGGCGAGCATCGAGACAGTGCGCGCGGCGTTGGTCGGCAACTACCTGCCTGAGCTGATCTTCGAGCTGACGCAGGCGCTGGTCCTCTATGACTTCTACCAACTGCGCCTCGGTGAATGCGACGCCGAGATCGAGCGAGCGCTGGCCGAGTTGAACGCAGACAAGCCAGGCCCCGCTCAACCGCTGCCCAAGCCGAGGCACAAGACCGTGCAGCCCAATGCTGTGAACTTCGATACTCGCCCGTTGCTGTATCAGCTGACGG
>Ga0307515_10006735_pt1 | contig 22884 bp, 9 predicted proteins | sample 17_EM_MG_FD_194513 | JGI IMG/M metagenome (GOLD analysis project Ga0307515, IMG submission 194513) | Populus trichocarpa ectomycorrhiza microbial communities from riparian zone in the Pacific Northwest, United States - 17_EM | ecosystem: Host-associated > Plants > Roots > Unclassified | place... | reverse complement strand
GATATCACCAAATTTTATTGGCAACTGCAGGAATAGCTTTGTATTCGCGTTTTGGCGGCCATAGCGGGGGGGGCGTAGTTAAGGGGGAGGGGAGGGCGCGTGCGTTCTTAGCTTGGTTCTTCTAGCCAACCAAGGCGATTCTCTAGGGCAACTAAAAAGGTCCTTGCGTGCAGGCACATGCGTTCGCTACAATTACTATGTACAGTTGGTGGCGATTTAGCGAGCCCGCGTACTGAAGCGAAAAAATATTTTTTCCAGAGGGGGGGTGGAAGCTGGTCGTGCACATCACTGTATATTGTAATGCTAGAATATCTAGTAACTAGGAAAGAAGGAATTGTATACTTTATCTATAAAGCAATACCTCTGCTGTCTATAGATGCAGATAAAAAAACAGTACGCGAGGTTATTAATCGGTATATGTTAAAGGTAAGTAATATACATGCAAAGTATATGCTGTATTTATACATCTAGCAGATTTAATTCTCATTCTATTAAACTGGTAGCCCTAGGATTATATAACTATAGCTTCTTGGTGAAAATAATTGGGAGAGTAAAAAAGCATTCCACCAAGCGTTTAAATGCAGCGGCATTAGACACTGTGAGTACGCCTATAAGGATATGCTCCGCATATGCTCAGCATATAATAGGGTTAAGCTTAAATCAATTAACGACCTCTAAAAGCGTAGTAGTCGTCCATACCAGGTAGTAGAGATTAATAAAATGCTTAAGCAAAGCATAGAGAAGTAAGCATTATCTATATATATTAGGTATATACTTATAATATACAGCTACTACTACGGTGTTCTATAATTATGGCGGTAGTGTATCTACCCTAGTATATAAGAACGTGTATGTAGTAAAAGCAGACTAATAATGTTTTTTCGGTATGGAGTATGTATATATCCGGCGTATGCGTAATATATGCTTATTATATATAGGTAGAGTTTATCGGTTGTTCTAGCAGCAGTGATACTGAACTATAGCATACTGCCTAGCCTTTATTATCGACAACTGCCCGGGTAGATATTTAATACCTTTAGTTACTCGTTAAATATAGAGTTTAGGAAGTTAAATAAGAATGTACCTATATTGGACATGCAACGTTAAAGCGAAAATATTATGGTATGTAATATATATATTGTGCATACGCTATGTATATGCTAAGCTGACGTAGGATTCAACCACCCGCAAGGCTAAGGTAGGGTAGTAGGCCGAACATACGGTGCATAGTTAGACTGCTATATTCCTATTAATATGGCACGGTATCCTTATATTTGCCTTATTACACGAAATTCTTATATATATTATCCACTATATCTAATAAAGCTACTAATTGACCTTGTTAATGATGTAGTTAAAGCAATAAAGTAGGTGGATGTCCTAAGCCTTACTACACGTATGCTCCGTATATGCATAGTATATATAAATAAAACTACTTACCATTATATAGGTCGATTTATCCTATCGCCGCAGTATTATATTTTATGTAGGAAGTATAGAACGCAGATACTACGTGCCGTATATAGTAGTCTTAATATTAAGGATCGAATTACTGCTCTAATTTGGAAGGAAAGGATGCTATAATTTCCAGAGGGGACGGCATATGCAGGTAAGTATAGGTTAGACACACGCCAAGTATATATAGAGGCTAAGCGTAGCAGGTGTACTACGCGAGTTCTCTATTAATTAATATAAAGAGAACACCGAGCAATGGATTCGGGTAATTTATAACTTTAATAATAAGCATTTCCTTATCGTATGTTGTACGTATACGCAAGCTAAAGCATTTTAACGCGTAACATGTATCGAAATGGACCTATTATTTAAGATGGTTTAAGGCAAAACGAATCTATTCTTAATTGTAGGATAGGACGAGAATTCCAAACGTATGCATACCCTATGCTATATATATGCTATGCATAAGCTAAATACTTATAGGAATTAAGGTGTGGGTATACGCCTTTCTTAACCTAGAAACACGTGCTGCGTACGTAAAGATATTTCAGCTAGTATTTAAGGTATTAGGTGATACTGCTCGATTATCTATATAATTTGCACATATTTATGGAACTGGACTTCGCACTGCTATAGTTGATATGTGTAAGAAATAAGCTGGCGGTGAGTATATGCTCTATATATGCTCTGTATATGCTCTATATATGCTAAGCATATGCTTACAATATATAGGCTTTAGAGATTACCTATATATAATTGACCTATCCTGTGAATGGGACGAACACCTTCAGTATATGCTTATATTTTGCCTAGTATACGTTAAACGAAACTTTGCGAAGCGCTTTCGAACTTATAAAGTAAGATATATTATAGAGCAGATATAGAAAGCGGAGACAGAGCAGAAACTAACAGCGCGTATGTAAAGTATATACATACTATATCCGGAGCTTACGTCTTAGATAAATAACAAGAAGAAACTATAGATACTAGCTAGGCTTGTAAAGGAAAAGTTAAAGGTTCCTTATAAGTGGTAGGCGTATACACGGAAGCATACTGGAATTAGTAAAAGTAGTTACTTTTAAGATAATAACTTTACCGGTCAAAAGTTATGCGTGCTTACCGCAGTACTATGGTAACGGTATATGCTCTGCATATACTCTATATATTCTAATATTTTAGTATAGGCTTAAACTTCGTATATAAGAAATGTTTAATCTATAAGAGCTATATAAAGAGACGGGAATAGATAATATATAGAAAAATTAGAGTAACTTAAAGCGGATAGTAGTACAGCTATAGAAATAATGTATGCATATATAAAGCATATGTAAAGTATATACTAAGCTTAAGTAGCGCAGAAACAGTAGAAATTAGCTAAGCGGCGAGCTAGAAATCCTAGCCTAAATCTTCCTTAGAATCCTCGGAATCTATTTAATACCCCTAAGCCTACTATATCTAGTGGCCAGATTATCTCGCAGATAAGTATAGTAGATAATAATATTGCATTAGTATCGGATATATTGCGCGTATTTACCGCATATGCAGTAGAGATGCTACTACTACCGTCGCGAAGTTAAACACCCTGGACTATAGGTAAGAGGTATAGGTCTTACCTATCTACGGAGGAGCTAGAAAAGGAGGTATATATACTACGTGTGGAAAATATAGAGCAACGAATTAACGAATTAAAATAAGCTAAAGACGTATATAATAAAGCAAAAGAACTAGCAGAGCTTAAGAAGTGGGCATAGGAGCATAATGTTAGCATATAGGGCGTATATACACAGTATATGTATAGAAAGTATTATATAGAGTTCCATAACGAATAAAGAATTGAGTAATATGGGCCTATCGCCCCGTGCCCTATATTGGGCATATGCCTAGCCTACCTACCAAACAAACCCTAACAAAACTCCGACCGTATATAATGCATACTATATACTGTATACGCAGCGTGCAGGCCTAGTATATGCCAGGACTTATAGCTTAGGACTTGCGCGGTAAAGGCGAGTTAAGTAGTAGGTTCCGCCCGCGGCTTATATAGAGCATAAGTATAACGTATATAACGGAAGGAACCAAACTTACTAGAGCTCTTACCTCTACCACGACGGGCCGTTGGCTTTTTACTCGCTAGTGCTAAATATTAGCTGTGTATATGTAGGGTATATGTAAGATAAGCTTACCCCTTTAGCGGCGGGTGGACGGTGAGGGGGACTCCTCGCGGTTGCCTAGCGGGGTCGGGCCGCGCTATATATATAGTTAGCGTATGCTAAATATATGCAGGTAAAATACTAACCCTGCGTTTTGAGCCGGTGGAGGGAGTGGACGGGCTAACGCGCTGTTTCTCTCTTATTAGTATACGCCTAGTATAAGTACGCGTTAACCTATGGTTAGTAAAAGACAATGGGGGTTTATATATACGAAGTGTATACGTGTATAAGCTAGTAATATAACTAAGTGGTGGTTTTGGTAATATATATGTAGGGCCTATATAAAGTCGGACTTTGCCAGTCTCCTAGATATAAAGACGAGCGTTTATTTCTAAATCGGGCAGTAGTCCTAGTGGTAGCTGTGCTTATTCCTTGTATACGCTACCCTTAGGCCTACGAGTACCCTTAGGTCTGAAATTAAACTTAGGGGGAATAAGTATATATATAGATAGATAGATAGATATATTAGGGTATAGTGCGTATATGCAGAAGCGACACTAGTGCTCTTACCTCGCAATGGAATTGCCTGCCGAATTGGGTGGTAAACCCCTAGTCTTAAGTACTGTATCTAGTTAGCTTAGGCTAGATATATACTAAGTATAGAGTAAGCATACGCGATTAAAGTGCAGGCGTCTATATACTCTGAAATTCTTAACCCTAAAGGGCCACGGCTGTATACGGTGTTAGTACTATATATATAGTGCATATGCATAACCTACCTAGGCTTATATAGGTACCTAGTATCCCGCCAACCACTAGAGAGAACGAAACGCTTTAGGGCGCTATGTTATATTAGCGTTGTATATATATAGCATATACTAGGTACATACTTCTCCCCTATAATTAACTCCGCAGCCGACGTATTAGTGGTAGAAGGGTTAGTTACTGCATATAGTAAGTATATACCTTTGGTAAACTGCACAGTAATATATATAGGCACCGCTGTGCTCGTTATAGACATAGCGGCGGTACTATAACTCTATTAGTGGGACGTAAATGCTGTATATATATAGAATATACGCTAGGCTGGGCTGTAAAGACCCAGCCGCACATCTGCGTGCTATTTACTGTAATGTCGTAGCTATGTTTGTTATCAGCATATGCTGTGTATAAGGTATAGATATGCGACCTATACTATGGAGTTAATAGCAGACAGTGTGGAGGCAGGGTTAGGTGGATTTAGTTTACGCTTAGTATATACGCACTTTTTGCGTAGAGCCTTTCTAGCACCTACTTGCGTTGTCTTAGATAGTTATAGCTAGGGCTATATAAGGTTAGTATATACTATGGGTATACGGCTCTAGATTTACGTACGCCTTCTACCTACTGCTGCTGCGGCGGCGCGTGCTTTATTTACTGTAAGCATATACTTTATATACGCGTTCTCTATAACTAACCTGGTATTACCTAGTTGGGGTTAGGGTTAGGGATTGGGCCTGTATACTTCTATTAATATATGCTTTTTCTAGGCATATACAAAGCATATGCTTACCATAGTGGTACCCGAAGGCGCTAGGGTTGGTGGCACCGGCCACCTGTGGATTGTTAAAGTCTGCGATTATAAGGCTTATAGTGAGCGTAGGCTAAGCGTATACCAAAGTGAAATTAAGATGTTAATGTTGCCCTAGCCAAATGTTAGCATATATAGCGCTTATGTATAGGCTATATAGTATATACTTGTGGCGTATACTACGGTGTTATAGAGAAGTTCTAGTACGACCGCTGTTGTTATAGATATGCGACGCGTATGCATGGTCCATGTTTTAATGACTTAGCTCGCTTACTTTATGCGGTAGCTAGTGGTGTGCATATGCCCCACATATACAAGCCACGCGTTATTTAATATTTACGATTTATTATATACCGTCAATTATTAAGCACTATGAAATTTTATTAAAAATTAAATTTATTTTGTATATGCGCTGCATATGCAGAAACTCAGTAGGGTTAGAAGCTGAGCATGGTCAGAAAGGTTCTGACCCTGTTGAACTTTGTGACCTTGCCGAGTTTTTCCGTGACCTCGCCGAGCTGTAAGCCCACGTGGCCTTACCACCTTCTTCTGCTCCTTACCTTGATATCTTCGTAATATAGCATTCGTTCGCTTCATCTTGCAAGCATTTGTTCAAGTCTCTGTCGAGATATTTGTTCAATGGTTCGAGCCGTCACAGCTCTTACGTTAAACTAAAATTTTAAAAGTGACTTTAAAGGCGCTAAATTAGTTGAGAATTTAAACTTATATGCGTAGATTCGCTTATATATATACAGCATTAAATACCTCTTATAGATCTTATAGCTAGTAGCATTATTACTTATTACTTTCTTAAAATTACTTGCTTACTCTTATAATAACAAGGCTATATAGTAGGCTATAGCGCGGGCAAATTGCTTACGGATTCGGGAATAGGAGAACGGAAGCTATAGGGTATTGGTTCCCGTAAGGAACTAAAAGCTATAAGGCGATAGGGAAAGCGGGTATTAATCCCCGTAGAAAACTATAAGCTGTAGGAGATTAGTCTCTGGGATCCTATAGGGAAGTAAAAGCCGTAGGGGATTAGTTCCTATAGGGCGGTAAAATACGTAGGTATTAGTACCTATAGAGGATTTATTAGCGTAGGGGATTTATTAGCACAGGGGATTTATTAGCGTAGGGGATTTATTAGCGTAGGGGATTTATTAATATAGGGGATTTATTAGCGTAGGGGAGTAGATCCTATAGGGGAGTAGATCCCGTAAGGGATTTATTAGAGTAAGGGATTAGATCCTATAGGGGATTATTAGGAGTAAGGGATTGGTTTCTATAGGGCGGCGAAATACGTGGGCATTAGCTCCCGTAGGGGATTTATTTAAGTAAGGGACTTATTTAAGTAGGGGATTGGCTAGAGTAGGGGATTAATTCTCCTACAGCCTCTATTTAGACGGTATAAGGCGGCTTCTAATAGGCTAGAGAGTAGGTTATATATTTTATAGAAATTTAAAGCCTATATAGGATGGTAGGGTATAGGGGCCTAGTGGAAGATTAGGTTATCCGCTTTCCTAAGTTTATTTAGCCTAGGTAACTCGCCCTACGCTATTTTATATGCGTTTTAACTAAGGCTGCTACCTAGCCTTAGCTGCCTAAATCCCTACAAAACTTAAACCCGTATAGTGGAAGAATACAAAAAAATAAAATATTATTCTTTTTTAAGTTTATTTAGCCCAGGCGACTCGCCCTATACTATTTTATATACGTTTTAACCAAGGCTACTACCTAGCCTTAGCTACCTAAATCTCCGTAAAACTTTACTTATACAGTAGAAGAGTAATAAAATATTATTCTATCTACTCTACTAGTACCTTTAGATCCTTCCTTACTTCCTAAAGCACCTCCTTTATTTAAGAAGGAAGTTTTTTATTATTTCCCTTTCGCCTCCTACTACCTAGAAATACCACCTTCCGCAATCTATTAACCTAAGGGATTAGTGGCTGATAGTACGGTAAAAAGTTATTACCTACACCCTTAAGAAAATCCCCTTTATTATCTACTTCTCCTTTCTTTATCTTAGCTAGCTCTTCCGTATCTATAGAATTCCACTTATTAAACCTATTAATAATGTTACCTTTCCTATTAGGTCTATTATAGTAAATATATATCTAGAATAGCACCTAAAAAAAAACTTAAAATCATGCTAAGCTAAGTATATCTCGCCTAGGAGCACTCTAATCGCTATAAACGCTCTTATACTAGTCTTACCTCGCGCTCCTAAAGGCCCTTCCCACTACTCCTTAATTATAAGGTTAAAGTCAATTAAGAATACCAAGTAAGAAGGATTATCGTCTTCCTTATTTATTATAAGGTTTTCTATTAAAATGTTATATTAGATAATACTAGCCTGCGTATATGAAGACTTATATCCTTTAATACTACCCTTTAGTGTAGTAATTATTATAGCCTAAGAGCTTACCTTGTAAAGAGGCTTTCCGTAGTCCCTAGTAATAATACGTTAATATACTTAATTTAAGGTTATAGGGCGCCTTCCGCCTTTAGGCGGAGAGCCTAAATATATACGCTTGCTAGGCGGTGATAGGGCGTTAATATAGCTAAACGACCTCTTTCTGCTAAAACTTCGGCCTTTCCTTATACTAATTTTTACTCTAGCTAATCTTAAAGGCATTATTAAGTCTTCTAGCTTACAGTTTATCGCTCTTATAATATTTAGCCCCTTACAGACGTTATTGCAAATATTATCTTCTTTACCGCCTATATAAACTGTCTTATGGTAATAGTACCTAGCTACGTTAACTACTTCTTTCTCCGTTACCTTATGCAGTAGTTTACCTTATTTCTTACACTGCGGGTACTGCTATAAGTCTTTAATAACAAGGGATATCTTAGAGGTATCCCCCTTATAGTATACTTTCTAGTAAGTAGTCGCTTAACTGGCAATACAACGTGCCCGCTTTATAGGTTCATTAAGGATAAGACACTTAGTCTAGCCGTTACATATAATTTCAATATACCGTTTACTATCTAATATTAGAATGGTAGGGTTAAACCTAAGCTGCTTCTTATTTATCTAGAGAAATCCTAACATCGCTAAGGTAAATTATAGTCCGTCTTTATTAATATCGAATAATAATAATATAATGCCTCCTACCCGGCTATACTCCTATAGCCACATAATAGACCTATAGAGGGTAAAGCCTAGAATAAAGCGACGAGTGTCATAAGCGGCGAAAACCTCTCTTATATATTTTCCTAAATTAAACCATGCCTATAAGGCTATATTAGTATTTAGATTACTCTTTAGCTTTCCTAGTATAAGTATATATAACTAATAGCATTAAGAGCTTTCGCTAGCTATTAGATTATCTATAAAACTAATATCTAGCTTTTGCTTTACTATAGACCCTTATAAGGGCTGCTTAGTATATATAATAAGCATTTGTTGTATCTTTAGTGCGGACCTATACTCCTCTATAAAGCCTAAAAATAATTTAATTAGGTTATTAAACCACTCTAGGACATTAATCTGCTCTGCGCTTTTAGGCTAGTTACGCTAGTCGCCCTTAGCATATAGTAGATTGTCCCCTTCCTTACATTTCTTAAAAACGGCGGCACTTACCTCTTTAAGACCTTCTACTCCCCTAAAGAATGCTTTATATAAGCTAGGAATCCCTATATAAAGAGGGCCTAGCTCCTCCTTTAGAATATAATCCACGTATTTCCTATATTTGGACGAATTAGTAAAGCTGCTTATATTACGCAGATGTGGGGTTTATTAAATATAGAGTAGTAGCAGTTAGGGGGGAGGCGTAAACTCTATAATAGTAGCGTATACCTTTTCCTAGATAACCTCATTAGGTTTAATTTAAAGGATTATATTTAGGAGAGGTAGGAACTATTTAATATTAAAGCCGTTGGAGTTAATTACTAAATTAAGTCTTAACAGATCACTAAGGAGGTTTTTATTGCCGCTATTAGACGGCAATAAATAAGAAGTAGGAAGGCTCTGCAGAGCAAGTATTAAATTAAGTAAAATATCCTTTAGTTCTATAAGCGTTAGATAAAGCTTATACTAAGTAAATTAACGGTTATCTTTATTACTTATCTAACGTAACGTATCTAGAGAGTTAGAGATACCTAGATTTTTATAAATTAAGTTAAATAAATTATAAAAACTATTTAATCCCTCTCTAATAGGTTTTATTTTAATTATCTCTAATTTAAAGAGATTTGCTATTGCGGAAGAACGCGCTAAGAGCTATATTAGGAGGGCCAACGTAGTAGGCGGGTAGGTAGGCGATAAGGGGAGATTAAAGAGGTAGATAGTATAATAGTAGAGATATAAGCAAGTATAGGGAAGTTAAAAATATATTAGGCGCGTCTTGTAATAAGGAAATAGCTAAGGAGAAAAGTATAAGGATAAAAGTAAGGTGCAAGCGAATGCAGGGAGAATTAAAAATTAGGCGTAGAAAAGTTAAGCTAATATCTAATATAGCTTAGACTAAGGCTTTATAGAGCTTAGTTAAATGCTAAGTCACAATAACCTAAAAGTGCGAGGAGGCAGCGTTTTCTAGTTATGCCTATTAGTTTTAGTTTATTCCGCGACGCGTGAGGCTCTTATATAGTAAGGCTAAAGGGCCTAAATAGGTTAACTGGGGTTAGTTATATAAGCGCTAATAAATAATTACGTAGCTAGTCCTAAAATAAGCTAAACCTAATATGCCAAATATAGATATAGTTAACCTCTTTTTATAGCGGTTAATCGACCTATTCCCGAAAATAGGATCTAGTTTAGAACTAGATCTGGTTTTTAAAATTACGCCCTTTTTATAGTGGCTAATTAACCTATATCCTAAACCGGAATTAGTAACTAGCCTCTAAAAGTTGCAATTTAAGCTAAAACTAAAAATATTATAGACACCAAAACTATTAAGCCGTTTAGCTTAATACTACAGCCGCTTAGCTTAATACTACAGCCGCTTATAAAATCGGCTTCCCCTCTAACCGCGCCGCTAAGATTTTGCCGCCCTAAAAGTAGGTCTCTTAGCAATTGTCTTATTAAACTAAGTTAAGCGCTAAATAATAGTGCGGTGTTAAAGTATTTTTATTACCGTAATATATTAGGTGTATAAATCCGATAGCCTAAGCGCTAATATTATAAAATAAAGAAAAGGTAAATATAAGCGAGGCTAAGGTTAAAGACTAAAGTAGTAATAAACAGCAAGACAACGTATCCTTACACTATTAGTTATATATCTAGGCATTACTATAAGTGATATAGAATAGGCACAGGATCTAGTTTAAACTAAGCTATATAAACTTTAGGCCTAACTATAATCCCCTAAACCCTAACCCTACTTCTATATCTAGCTAGCCTTCAGCTTAAACTCTATTCCTCTATATACGCCTAATATATAACAGTAGGAGTGTAAGCATAAGTAAACGTAGATAGCGTGATGTTCCGTTAAGTAGTATAAGGACGCAAAACGACGGTTAGCAAAAATTACTCTAGCACGCTTAATAGCAAAAATGGGCTAGTATGGACGCTTTATAAGCAGCAGAAGTATTAAAAAGTAGAAGAGATATTCTATTAAGCGGTATAAGGATATAAAACAACAGTTAATAAGGATTACTTTTATACGCTTAAGAGCAAAAATAGGCTAGTATAGATGCTTTATAAGTAGCAGAAGTATTAAGAAGCAGAAGAGATATTCCGTTAAGCAGTTTAAGGACGTAAGATAATAGTCGGTAAAGATTACTTTAGTACGCTTAATAGCAAATATAGGCTAGTATAAACGCTTTACAAGCAGTATAAGTATTAAAAAGCAGAAAAGGTGTTCTATTAAGTAGTATATAGATATAAGAAGCGAGTTACAGAATGGCTAACTTATCGCTGCCAAGTATATAAAGGTAGAGGACTTATTAAGCTTACTATAAAGCGAGTTTTTAACTTTAATCTAACGTATATATATATATAAACAACAATAAGATACTCTTAATATGGAAGTAACTAGATAGAAAAACAATACTAAGCTAAGGAAATCCTAATTAACGCCTTAATTCTTAACGCTAGAAAACAAGAACGTGATTATAAAAATCTTTTCTTATAAGAAATTTCTTATTTCTTTGGCTTCTTAGAGGCTCTATCTATAGTATAATCTACCTTTCTCTTACATGTCCCTCTTCTTAATAGATCCTCTAATTTATTATCTAGCGCCTCTTCTAGTTAGTCTCTTTACTTACTACTCTAAGCTATCTCTATTATAATATCCCTAAGCGGTTTATACATCCTAGTATAATAATAAAGGTAACGTGGATTCTTAGTATAGTATAATATAAGTCTCTTATGCAGTATAGCCACTGCTAAAACCCAGGTAGGATACTAGTATATTACTATAATAGGACCGTATAAAGATACAATTTCTCTATAACTAGGGTTTTTAGAGACGTGTTATATCCTTTATTATATAATAAGTAAGTAACCAGGATATAAGATACCTTACTTATCCGCTTAAGATCTTAGTATTAGAAATTGTTAATACTTTAGATGGATATATAGGGACTAAACCATTCTCTACTTAATTATTAGTATTGCTAAATAATATAGGTGTCTTATAAATATACCTCTAGGTACTAGCGAAATATATTTAAAACCTATAACTATATTTATCTACTAGGATGAGCCTTTAATATAGTTCCCCCTAGGTTAAGGTAAGCCTATCTTAGCCTCACTATAGTCCTCTATTAGCTTAGGTAAGTCCGTCTTAGTTTTGCTGTAGCCTTCTAAACCCCTAAAGTAATTAAGGTACATTTTTTATACACTCGCCCAAACCGTATCCTCTTATATATTATCCTTTATATTATCGTCCTTTTTGTTAGAACTAGCCTTATTAAGTGTTTGGGTAGGTATATAAGGTATCTACTCCTATATGTAACTAGAAAGCTATAATTATTTCTTCTCCCTACTATTAGATGCCGCGTCTTTAGTATTAATATAATTCTAGGGTTTAAGGTTTTTAGTAGGTTAATAATTAGGTATATTATCTCCGGGACGGTAGCATATAGTAATTTTTTCACTAATTAATAACCTATAGGTTATATTAGCAACGTATTTAAGCTTAATTAAGGTAATATATATAATGTCTGGTATTCCTATAAGGATTATAAGGGGTATATAGTTAAGAGGTTAGATCCAAAGGCAAGTCGATTTAATGGTATATAAGAACTAGGAGGATAACGCTTATATTCCATTTCTTTCCTAGGGCAGAGTTAGAATAAAAGGTAGAAGGGAAAATCAAAGTACACTAGCCGCCCTTTTCCACCCTATATGGTGTCTGTGGTACAATATTTAGTAGCTATAATTACTTTTAGCTTACGTATCGTCTGCGCCCGAGACTATAGGTACCTAGAGTAATCTATAAGTAAGGCATTGTTAGGAGTAGCTATTAGCTAAGCTGTTACTAAATTTAAATAGCTAATAATCCCTAATAGACGCTGTATACCTTAGTAGGGTTTAGAAGCGTTTATATAAAGTTATAAACTATAATTAGAAGTTAACAATAACCCCTAATAACACCTCTCTTAGCAGGAATAGCATTATATAAGTAACTTCTGACGCCTATCCTTCTTAGGGTAAAACACTACCTAAGTAGTAAACTTACCCTAGCCAGTTAATCTTATATATTAACCCCCTATCTATAGTAAAGGAGCTATTAGTGCCTATAGGGTGGTTTGATTAGCATTCTAGCTAAGCCCTTTATAAGCGCTCCACCTTATATAAGCGGTAATTAACTCCTATTAATCTGCCTTGCGTTAAGGGAGATCTTTTACTTAAGACGCTAAGTAGCCAGTACTTAGAGGTCTATAGGCTTGTTCTATATCCCAACAATATTAACTATAATTTCTCCTTAAGTAGTATTCTATAACCCCAAGTACCTATAAGCGTAGCGTCCCTAAATTGTTAGCTAGTAAGTAGGCGTTTATAGATAGAGAAACCGACTTTAGAGATAGCGATAGTAATATAGAGGCGTTAGCTAGTTAGGAAAGTAACTTTAGTAATAAGGATTAAGAATAGGACGCAGAGACATTATATAATAGAGAAAATGGGTTTAGCACTAAATATTAAAAAATAGGGGCAGATAGTAATAAAGAAATATTAAGCAATAAGGCTATATAGGTGACGGTTAGATACGGTAGTCTTAACTTTATAGTCTTAAATCTATAAGTAAAGAATAAAAATATAAAGAAGAGTTCTAATAAAAGCTAGTAAAAGGGTTAAAACCCTAGCCTCTTTTTGTTTAGCCTATCGCCGAACAAAATAATATTTTACTATTCCCACCAGAGTCTCTACCCGCTTAACTTATAGCAGGCTATAAAGTATTCGCGATAATCTATACTTTTACTTAGATAAATTTATTTACTACCTTAAAAGCGATAATAGAAGGTAAATCTATGCTAATAACCTAGGATTTTTTGATTTTCTTATAGACCTAGGACGTATGCCACCTCAGCAACTATTAGTCGTACTTAAGACTATAGTACTTATAGATTTATATCTTAAGGATATAAATATATTCTTTTATAGTGTTTTCCTTCTGTTTAAATTATTTCTCTACTTATAGTATATAGCGGTTATTTATCTATTCCGGTGTAGTGGGAAGGGGTAGTTAGGTTACGTAAGGGGGCTTAGACTTATAGCTACGCTTATAGGGCTGTTTATATAGAAACTTCTCTAAGTATATATAAGGGGGCTTTAAGTTATTATAAAGTTTATAGGAGTCTTTATATGGGAAGTTCTTTAATATTTCTAGATCTAGGACTTATACATTTCCTTTTTTTATAATTCTAATATTTTCCTAGTATTTGCTTCCTATTTATAAGCTAGGCATTAATAAAGGGTGCTGGGTTAGATTACCCTACTTACGCGATTATCCCGCTTATATAATCGCTTAGCTTGTATAATTACCTAGCTCGCATAATTACCTAGCTTATACGATTACCTAGCTTGCATAATCGCCTAGCTTATATAATTACCTAGCTCGCACAATTACCTAGCTTATAGGATTGCCTAGCTCGCATAATTACCTAGCTCGTAGGATTGCCTAGCTTGTAGGATTTCCCAGCTTGTAAGAGTACTATACTTATACGACCACCTAGCTTATAGGATTAGCTAGCTCCCATAGTCACCTAGCTCGCATAATTAAAGCTAAAGTTATTAAATTTATTAATACCCTATTTATATACTAGGCGTTAATTAGAGTAACTAGGTATAAAGGCACTATTATAAGGTTCTAAACTAGACTAGATAATATAAATAGGGCACTTAAAGAGTTAAGGGAGGGGTTAGGGTAAAGGGCTAATTTTTAACTCCTTTGCGCTAGGGGGGCTAAAAGCGCGGCTACTTTCCTAATTATATTTTAGCTGGTTTTAGCTAACCCTACTACCTTTAGTGCTAGCTTTTAAATGATATTAATAGGTATGTAACTAAAGTAACTCCGATGGATTTTAGCTAGGCATTAGCTGCGCCGCGCGGTTAAGTTATAAAGCGCTTTAGCTTTATCCTCCGCTCTATATTTTATATCTAACTTTCCTTCTACCTTCTTTACCTTTGGCCTCCTCTACTTTCCCTTTTTACCCCTTAGATTTCTATGTTGAAAATTACTGGTAGGACTTATACGGTAACTTTCGGCCCCTTTTTTTACCGGACTATACTTTATATAGAATCTTGCACTATTAATATAAAATTCTATCTATTTAATTTAAAAGCTTGCCTTAAACTATACCTTTTATAGTAAACTAGTAGGATTTATTACTATTAATTTTTAAGGATCCCTTATTATATATAAGGGCTAAAGTAACGCTTATTAATTCCTATAATCTATCCCTTAGCGTTAATGTAAAAGGTAAGCGCATATACGCCTAACGCCCTCTTAATTTCCCTTCTAGAAGCTAGTAGGATATTTCTTAGAGCCGCCCTCTTTTCGGCATCCCTATAAAACCTTATTTGTCCGTTTCTCTTATATATATATATACTTTAACATCTATCCTCTAAGAGTCCCATTAAGCTCCGCCTTATAATTAATCTAGATAGTATAGCTATTATATATATTAAATGAAATTAACTACCCAACAGGATTTAGCCTAAAAGATATTATTTCTTAGGGAAATTTAGGCATAGTATACCTTAATAAATCCTCCCAGACTATTGTTAAATCCCCTTATACTGAGGATAACACGGACTTTATTATAATTAAGAAGAAGATTTATAAGCGATTTAGCGAACATAGGGGACACTAAGGAGTTCTACGTTATTATGGACCTTATAAATTAGGTATCCGCCTTAAATATACCCCTAATAGTAATCTCCAATCTTTCCTTAAGAAGCGTATGAATAACATTAATGTTAGGCAACGACTCTGCTGGGCCACTTAACTTATAGAATCTCTACGTTTTGCCTATTATATAGGCGTTATTTATAGAAACCTAACGTCCTAAAATGTATTCTTAGATAAGAATCTAGACGCTAAATTAGTAGACTATACTGGTTCTTTATTAGATAGTTCTCCTCTTCTTATTACGGTAATAGCTAGTTATTAATATTCCGGATTAGCCCTATCTATTAAAGGTAATCTTTTCGCGTTTAGCTCTATATTGTATAAAATTATAATTAGAGTTACTCCTTACCACATATTATCTAAGGCTAATATTTACGCTTAGTATTTAAAAGGCGAATTTTCTAAAACTAAGTCTCTGCAAGTAATTGGAAGTATTATTAGAAAATGCTAGCAAGGCTAATATAATGCCTCTAATGCTATTATTTGAGATTTAAAGGGTATGATTACTTTAAATTTTATATTATATAACTAACAATTTAATAATATAAAGGTATATAGTGGAACGAATTTTCCTTAGCCTTTCCTACTACCGTTCTCCCTAATTTTGTTCTTATTATTATAATTATAGCTATTACAGCTTTAGCACTTCTTACCCCAAGATTAGTGTACGGGCTTAATTGGTTATAGAGTAATACATACTAGAATAGGTTCTTTTTATTAATAAGAGCGCGGACGGTACTAACTTAGGAAAGGTATCTTGGATAAGATTTATTCCTCTTACTTATTTTAAGCCGGATCTCCTTACCGTTCTATCCTCTTACTAGCTTAGAATCCTTATAAGGGTATCTAGTAGCTTTTACTATATTACACTTATTATATCTTTGCTTTAAAATCACATACTTTATAGGCGCCATGCACTTATTATATTTTTTAGTATAATTGATATAGTGGCACATTGCCTTAAGATATGGTATAGTTCCTTAGGCTAATATCACATGCGCTAAATTAGAATTTTTTTTAGACTAGTGGATTTAAGTAATAATATAAAGTTATTTAGAAACTAGGGGAATATACTTTACCTTTATATGTATTAGTTTTTATATAAGGGTACCAAATCGACGTAGGCCTTAAGTCTGCTTTTAACACGCACGTAAGTCTACCGCCTTAATTAAGCCGTGCATATACTGCACCTAAGCATCCTTTACATGCATCGTATACAACCTATAAATAGTAGCGTAATGTGACTAAGGTAATTATATGACTAAGGTGATGATGTTTTAGAAGTAAGGCGGTTTATCTAAGTTCTGGAAAATGATTAGATAACTTAAAAACCTATAGCTATCCTATAAAATAGCAGGCAGGATAGATAGGTTACTTTAAGCAGGTATATTACATGCATTAAAGGCTTTAAAATGCATAGGAAGAACCTTTTACTGCTATTTCTATAATCTAAGCTAGCTTCCCTAGTTACCTCTATAAGCTTCTCCATTATAAAAGCCCTTTTTAAAACAGCGAGGTCGTCTCTAACTACTTAAGCTAGATCCTCTACGGTAGCTTTCCCGGAGCTAAACTTCCTATTAAAACCCTATAGCTTCTCTATGTTTAAACCTAGCCAACTTAATAACTATAAGATAGGTTTTACGGCCCACTTTAACCATTCCGCTAACTATTCTAACGTTCGTAGCTTACCCTAACTAACTATAACGTAAGGAGCGCCTTTAGTCTCTTTTATTTTAACCGCGATTTTATACATTTTACTATTACCCTATTTATAACTAATAATTTAGACCTATTGCATTATTTAGAGAGCTTACTTAATCTTATTACGGTTAAACTAATAGTAGGTAAATATCTAATCTATTTTAAGATAAGTTTGTCTCTAGCTACACTAAATACGAATTATATTAGCCGATTATATTTAGTCTAAACCCAACCGTTATAGTTTAGTGCCGTCCACTTTAGTGAGGGGTTAAAGATTAACTCTGTAATCCGTTTAGTAAGCGAATTAGATATAATATGCCTTTAAGAGTATAAAAAGGTTAAGAAGGTTAAATATAAGAAGGTTAATGTTGGTTACACAAGGGGATATCACGTAGCTACGGTTCGTAGATAGTATGATAATTATTGTTCTATTTTTGATCTTCTAAAAAAAGGGTAAGGAAGGGCGAGGAGCTTAAGGCTCCTCGCTACGCTAGTGCCGCGGCGACACGTGACGGCAACTTGCCGCACGTAACGGCAACTTGCCACACATAACGGCAATATACCTCATATAGTGACCCCTTTGCCTTTATTCCCAACACTAGCAACTCTTCTTTTGTGGTTGCCATCTATATACATATACCGCTTAACTAGCGGAACAAATATCAATCCTCCTCACTTACTATTGCCATTGCAATATAAGTCTCGCTATCCTAAAATTTCCCTCTTAGCACGTAGTGCTTTCTTGCTTATAAGTTATAGGTATATATCTTATTAGTAGGGCCGCTAAGGCGCTAGTAGTAAGCGAGCCAATAGCGATTTTCCATCCCGGGGATAGAAAATCCTAATTAGCTAGGTTAAGTCAGGCTCTCCCCTCCAAAAAGGTCTTAGCAAGAGAATCTGACCAATTAAACAACTTCAACCGCCGGTCAAAGTTCCTAGACATCTTAAGACCTCATATAACTAAGAAATTTCTAGGGACTCCCTTTTAACCCAACCTTTAACTCATACACGTAAAGTATTTATATTAACAAACGTCTCTAGTGCCTTGTTTGGGTTCGCCTTTATTATTACATCTGCCGGGTTATCTTAGCCATTAATCTATCGAATCTTAAAGAGTTCTTAACGCTTATAAGATTGCTGAAGTACCATAATATTAATTATAAGGCGCTTCTCCTTTGTAGTACTAAGCTTAACTAAACACTTGTAGAGGGAATATAAGTTGGTGCATATAATTATAGGGATAACGGGAAGTTTAAGTTAATCTATAATTATCTTTAGGGTAGTTCTAATTACAATTGCTATATCAACTCCGCCAACCATTCCATATATCTTTAACGCTAGAACGCTTTAAGTGATGCGCTTACTCTTAGTTAAGCTCTAATAGATAAGATTGCCGTAGATTATAAAGTTATTCTCTCCAGTAGATTTATTCGCGATAATAATCTTATATCCTAGCTAGGAGCTAAAATCTTTATTATTTATAAACAATCTATTAATAAATATAAAGAGCTTGGCGGTAGGAAGGTTAATAGGCATATAGAGTAGTCCCTAATCGAGATGGTTTATTTGCCAGAAAAAACGTTTATTTAGAATAAGAACGTTATCCTTAGTTAGTTTCTAGTATTAGGTGGTAATAGAGAGATTGAATAAAGCCTTAGGTTAATAGATAGAAGTAATATAAGCTCCGCAAGCACGTTGCTTCACGTATCCTTGCTTTAGAGAATTAATGTTAATAACGTCAATCTTCTTGCCTTAACCCTTCTGGCGTAAAGTAATAGAATCCTTATTTAGGGAGAGGATATATCCATTAAAGAGTAATAGTGTTGTTAAATTAAGCTTTTCTTTTAGCTTTGCTATAAGATTTGCCTTTACTAGCTTATCCTCCTTAAGAGCTAAGAATTGGTCGTCTCCTAAGATAATTATGTTATTAGTTTATATACCGACGATTCCGAATAGGGTTCCCGTGGTTATAATGAGGAAGCAGGGATTAAATGTAGAAGTAGTTATTAAAAGCTTCTCTTTATGGTGCTTGCTGTAGGTAGCCCACTAGTAAATTCCTACCTCTGCAATTCCATATAATGGCTTAAGCATAACCATGATCGTATCTTCAGGATACTGGTAGTAAATTTGCTCCGGAAGGTATGCTAATATTAAGCGCTAAAGGTGCGTCTCTAATTAGGTGTAGGCTTAAGTAATATCTCGTAAATAAACTGCCATTCTATTCTTTATTAAGGAGGGAGCTAATGCAACAATAACTCGCTAACTAGCTCGTTAAATCGTAGGAGATTGTATAAAAATTATCTCTTTACCATTATTATTATAACCTTAGATAATAAGCCTTGATTTCTTAAATAGGGTATTAGTAGCTTTGCCCTTAATCTTATTGACCATTCTTGACTTAAAGATACGAACTCTATCGAACTTAGTAGGGTTATATTTCTTAAATTTAAAGACTCCTCTTACAATAAGACCGTCAATCTCCTGCTTATCGGATGCTTGGAAAGGAGCTCCTAGGGTTATAATATGACCTTCCTTTTGGAGCTGTTTTGCGAGCTTAAAGTCAGCCTTCTCTTTGGCTGTTATAAAGGCCATTAATAACTTGACTTTATTCTTAATGGCAGCAACAAATTGTTCTTTAAAATTAATAAGGTATTGGCGATTTCGTAATCCCTTTGGGCGACCTCTACCGCGTTATAGTTGTAGCGTATCTACTACAATTGTATCGGGATTATAGTCGCCTTCTAGAGCATATTAATTATAGTTCTCTTCTAGGGCATCTTCTAGGGCATCCTATAAAGGGTTGGAATTGTTATCTTTATAATAGGGCTTAATAACAGTTGAACGGAATTAGGTAGATCCGTAAGGCATCTAAATAGTATAAGTTTAACTATTAATTATAATAAGTTAATATGGGCCTAACCATCCTCCCCTTTTACGCTATACGCGTACTTTAGACTGGAGTAGCAGATTAAGCGCAGTTAAAGTGTTTGGGCTATTTCTTATTCCTAGTACGTTATTAACCTAGCGTGTGGCATAGAGGCGTTATACCTCCTTTATTGCCTTACAAATCGCCTTAGCTTATTGCACAACAGAGGGAGATAGTGGAGAATCGTTAATTATTCGTGGGTAGGCGCTAAAGACTAGTAATGTAGGTACGAGTCCATCCGGGCCAGCGGAATCGTTAATAGCTTTAATAGCTATTTATAAGGTAAGTTCTTCGCTAGCATTCTTTAGTTTTAAAGAGATAATCTTATATACGCGGCGTAATAGTGCGTAATATCGCTCCACTTTTTTAATACTATTATACGCCTTAACGGGGACTTCCTTAACCTTAATTACCATTGCCTTTATCTGTTATTGGAACTCTATAAATAAGAAGTTCTTTCCTATATTATAGACGATTTAATTAGGGGGTCCTAGGTAGATATTAATCTAGCATAACTAAAGGGTATCCTATGCGTTCCTAGCTAATATATCCTTTAAGAATCGTGCGGCTTAGAAGGAGGTTAAGAAGTTAATAACTTGGAGTACTAGCTTACCGCTAAGATATATAACATTAACGATAATATAGAAGTTAAAGTTATAGTTATCTTTAAGGGTAAACTTAAATCGGCCAGGGGACTTCTGGTTTATTTAGCAGTAATAGCAGTACTTTATAAGATGCTTTATTGCCTTAACCTTGACTTTATGGCCTGCTTATTAAAGAACCCTAAGCAATTAATAAACAAATAGGTGGCTAAAACAACGGTGTAGTTAACGTAACTCTAACTTAGTTAAATGGCTCTAAGCAATACTTTTTTCTGGTTATTAAAGGAGCAGCTATAGGTGACCCTACTTACGTATAATAGGCACCCGATTATCTCCCTACACGAGTATATTCTTAAGGTTGTTGAGCTTAATGCCTAATTTATCTATATCCCTAATGCAGAATAGAAATGAAGTGTTTGTGGGAATAACGTGGAACGTAATGTATCCTAAGGGGGTTTAGACCCTAATTATGCCGAGAAAGATCGCAGTACCTTTGCTAAAACAAATCGTATGCTAGCCTACCGTTAAATGGTTAATCTAAATAGAGCTATTAAGCTACTAAAGGGCTCGTACTTAAGGTTCTCCTACTATAGATACTCCTGCGGCTCTAGTATCCGGTATAATACCATAGAAGACGTTCGCCAAGTATTTATTGTTAAAGGAAAACGCGGAGCTCTCCTTTAGCTTATTAAAGATATCTAACTTCGTAATAGAATGGAGCGTAGATTGGTTATTAAGGACAGTAACGGTTTATGTACCATTTACCTCACCATACTTAGTAAAGTATTGGTTAGGTAAGTAGTCCTCAATTTCCATATCTATAAGGAGCTATTCGGTCTTATTAACCTTACCCTTAAGATCTTCTACGCCTTTATATTAAACCAAGAAGCTTTAGAAGTAGGCCGTAGTAACCTTATAATTTCTAACGTTTCTTGCACTCTAATGGAACTTATTATATGCCTCTTTTCGCTCATTAAGGGAGTATCTAGTTAACTAATAATTTAGCTTCTTACAAACGTAGCACTTCTTTTAGCAATTACTTCGAAATAAACCTCTATGGGGACCTCCATAATTACCTCGTAGTCAACGTTAATTGTACCCTTTGCTATATTCCCTACCACGGCCGCCATATATTTGATCAGTCCAGTTATAATCATATTAGTCAGAAACGCTTGGTTAGGTAGGGCTTTTAGTATAGAGCTGTTAAGATTCTTATATTCGCATTGCAGTACCTACGGCAGAGCGTAGCTTGGTATATACTCCTTTAAATATATCTATAGGTTTATATAGCGCCAAGTTACACTTAGGAACGCCACGGCATACTAAGATAACCTAGTCCCTTAGGCTATTCTCATTTTAGTAAGTTTCGGTAAGGCCACGTTAGATTTTCTAGAGTTTATTAAAGAGTAGTTAAAGGCACTCTAAATAAGTCTTTATTAGGTTAAAAGCAATAACTCTCTAGAATATAGTCTCCCGCCATTTAGACATATAAAGTTGGCGATTTTTATTAGTCTTAAAGTAAGCTCTAGTAAGCTAAAGCATTATATTAAAGTTATAGTTTTTACCCGTAATATAGTTATAATAGAATATTGCCGCCCGTCCCTTTAACATAATAGAGAAAGCGTAATAGTACTAGTGGCGTTAAATTCTAACCTTATTACAACAGTCATAAAAGACCTGTAGTTTTACTCCGAGTATTTCATACAGTTCTCCTCCAAACTTCTTCTCTTTGTCCGAATATACCTTTATTAGATTTGTGACTTTTTATAGTAAAGGCTTACTGGTTAGCTAGAGTAGAGGAGGTAGAGGCGGAGTAACTCTAAGTGGGAGAGCACCTCTAGGTAGGAGAGTAGCTCTAGGTAGAAGGTTAGCGTTCTAGGGGTTTTAATACAAATTAAAGTTGCCTTCCGAAGAATATGGGTTATTTTTAGATTTCCGTAGTTAACATATAATCTTAGCTTCCGTCCATATTAGTTCTTCTATACTAGCAATAACGGCCTAAATATTACTAGCAATTAGGTTACCGTTCTTAGCAACGTATACCCCATTCCTATAAAGGAAGTCTTAAAAATCCTAAACAATATAAACGTTGCCAAGTGCCTAAGTATCAGCAGTCCATCCTATAAAATCCTCCCTAAAATACTCCCATAGTTATAAATTGGCGTAGTATCTA
>Ga0307515_10006733_pt1 | contig 22885 bp, 2 predicted proteins | sample 17_EM_MG_FD_194513 | JGI IMG/M metagenome (GOLD analysis project Ga0307515, IMG submission 194513) | Populus trichocarpa ectomycorrhiza microbial communities from riparian zone in the Pacific Northwest, United States - 17_EM | ecosystem: Host-associated > Plants > Roots > Unclassified | place... | reverse complement strand
ATATTGCGGTCACGTAACGTAAAGATCTTATAAAACATTAAACGGCGCTACTCTTCTTCTCCTTTCCTTTCCCTAGCTTTAGATTCTCGTTTATAGACAATCTAATTATACAGGCTTGCGCGGCCCTTTTGCCGTACTTATATCTTAATTGACTAAGTCGCTAATATATTAAAAGCTTTTAGTAAAAGGAGAAGTTTAAGGTTTTAAGGGTAAGGTTCTAAAGCGTATAATATATTAAAATATTATAAAGAAAGCACTTCTAGATCTAATTATTATATAATAGCTTCCCTTCTTATATATAGAATAGCTAGAGTTTTACACTTTTATAAAAGTATTAAATTAAAAAGTACCCTTAATTATCCCTATATACTACTTAATAATTATAGCCTAGATTTTTAAATAATTTATTAAGAGTTAAGATATTATATAAAAAGTACTTTAATCTATTTTTTTTTTTACCTTACTATAGATATCTAGACTTCTCTAAGTTATTCCCTTTTTCTTAGAATCTATACTAGCTTTATTAATATCTAGAATAAATACTAAAACCCCTTAATTGCCCTTTATATAGTAATTAGTTAAAGTAGTATAGATTAATAGGAGGCGCTTTATTCGGTTTTTATTAAATATAGTATTAAAATAAAAATTAAAGCTCTTCTTATTGGCGATAATACTAAATAAAATAAAATTCTCTATTATATAATTAGCTAATAGCTTAGCCTTAAGTATAAAATTAACTAGATTATAATATATTAAAGAATTCGCTATTAGGGGTATATTATTAATCTTATTATTTAAGCCTTTTTATTTAGTTTAAAAAAGGATAAGTAGCTTATAAACTTATATAATAAAAAAGATAAGGAATAGAATAAAGAAAAAGAGGAGGAAGAAGAGAAAGTTATATAATAAGTACTACCGCTAGTTAAAAAAAGAAAAAGAAGGATAACGAATTAGAGCTAGTATTAGATAAAAAGTACAAAAAAGGTAAAAATATTTAAAATATTATAGGGCTAATAGGAAAGCTTTATAACTATATTATTTATATTTATAGCTTAGCTAACAATATAATATAGTTTATTAAATATACTAGTAAAATAGTTTCTCTTAATAATTATATAAGATAGAATAGCTAGTTTCTTATATTATATATAGCTCTATAAGATTTAACTACTAACGTTAAGAGGAGCTCTTGCTGCACCCGGCCTAAAAAGACCAAAACTAACTAAAAGAACCCTAAAAAATACCTAAAGAATCCCCCTAAGATGCATGCATTGTAGGGAAGGCATATATTAAACGACGGTGGCTTACACTCGCGCGCGACCGCTAGAACTATACTTAGTAATAGCCCTCTATAACAAAGATAGGCGAATACCACACTATAAAGCGGAAATACCTCTATTAAGAAGGCATCTAATAGACGCGTCTAGTATCTAGAATTATAGGGGAGTAACTGTTAGCTATAATAAACTAATATAGCTAGTAGAATAGCTCTGTTAGTCTAGCGAACCTTAAACGCCCCTCTAGTAAACCCTTAATTAAATCCTCTAACGGTTAAGCAAAATTAAAAATAAATAAAACCCTACCTTACCGGCAAACCGCACCTAGGCAGTTATAGCCGCCCCTTTATAGTATAAGGAACTTACCCCCCTTAAGAGAATAACTAGATATATAATTATAATATAACTAAATATAGAAAAAATAGAGGGGCTTAGGGGATAATTAGAAATAGAAGTTCTTATAAAGATTTATAAAGAGGTCTATAACGCTATTATAGTCTAATACCTTAAAAGCGAAGATATTAGAGTTACCTTAAAGAACTAATAGGTAAAGAACCGAGCTATAAGGGTAGGGGATAGGCTAGGAGAACGTATTGGCATAAAAGTACTTTATAAGGATTACTTAGTTAAAGTCCTAGCGGTTTTTATAAGCCTTAAGGTAAATAAGGGACGCTAGGTAGAAAATATAACAATTATATAAGAGATAGTAAAACAAACGGAACGCCTTATACTAAGATTTAAGATTACCTAAATTTAATAGCTTTAATAGGAAAATATAAACTAAGTATATAAAAAAATAAAATAAGAGAATATAAGAGTCGCTAAAGACTTATTAGGGAGACACTAGATAAATATATAGTGTTATAGCTCGTATAAATGCCTCTAAACTAAAGCTTATAGAATGCTATATTATAAAGATACTAAGCTAAAGAGAAGGAAAAGGGGTTACTAGGACCGATGTAAACAAATATATAGGGTAAGCCGCTAAGGCGCTAGCTTTGGGCGGGCTAATTATAGGTTAGCAAAATATAGCAGAATTTAGCAGGTAACGTACAATAGCGCCGTTATATTATCCCCCTCTTTAAAAGAAAGCCTGCCCTTAGGCTTAGTTAGAAATAGGGTAGTACTAGGTTTATAAACATAGGATTATAAAATATAAGATAAGGAGATAAAGGGGATATAAGTACGTCTAGACTAAGTATAAAAGGCGGTTATAGGCTAAGTAGAAGCGCTAGGCTAGAAAGAGTAGCTATTAAAAGTCTTAGCACGGATCTAACTAATTAGATAACTTTAACCGGTAGTCAAAGTTCCTAAATATTTAAAATTTTATAGTACTAGCAGAAAACGGCAGAATATGGCAGAATTTGGTAGATAGCTATATTAGGGCGTTAGGGCGTTTTTGTCCCTATATTCTTCCAGTAACTTATTATCTTTATTATACTAGCATTCTATTTATTTATTTAGGTACTTTAGGGGTCTAGGCGTATTAGGGTATTAGTTATAGAATTCTTTAAGCTTTTAGGGGTAGCCTATAAAGTTCTACGTAGGGTATTAGGTTAGGTTAGGATTATAGCCCTTTTATTAGATATGGTATTTTAGTATTCCCCATACTATCTTATAGGCCAGTATTTTATTAACCTCCTATTTATTATTACCGTTTACTTAAACTAGTAGGGGAGGCTTATTCTTTTGTCTAGGTAATAGGTTATTTATAGCTTTTTATAACTTATCTGGTAAAAAGATAGGTGAACCCTAATTAAATCTAGGAGCTTTATCTTATATAAGTTGCCTATCTTCTTAAAAACCTTATACGGTCCTGCTATCTAATAGTCTAGCTTACGGCTAGGTCGTTTAGTTTTCTAATTTCTTATTATAATCCAGACTATATCGCTAGGGGCAAAATCGGGCTCTTAACAGTGTTTGTTTACCTACTATTCTATTAACCTCTAAGCTTTTTCTAGGTTCTTGCGGGCTACCGTCTAGGCTTTCTCTAATTATTTAGCGTACTATTAGGCCTTAGTATAGGATAGCTTCTCTTATATAGTCTAGGGTTCTTCTAGCCTTTTTTAGTTAAAGCTTATATAGGGTAAGTATCCTATTTCTAGCTAAATTGGGGTAAACCCTATAGAGTTATAGGGTAGGGTTGCTTGCGCGTAGTCTATTAAGGGTAGTAGTTTAGACTAGTTGTTTTAGAAATAGTTAATAAAGGGCCTGAGCCTCTAGTCTAGGTACTAATTTATAATCTTTATCTAACCGTCTGTCTGGGGGTAATAAGCCGTAGAAAGCTTTAGCTTAATACCTAAAATCTAGGTAAACTTATTCCAAAAGGCCGATATAAACTATAGCCTATAATTAGATATAATAGTATCTAGTGGTCTATAGATTCAGTAAACGTAATAGATAAATAGCTAGGCTGCCTTTTTAGCATTAATGTTTTTATAATATAGAATTAAGAACGGGCGTTTACTAATGCGGTTAACTATAACTATAACTATATCGTATCTATTACGGTCCCTAGGTAGTTTATAGAAATTTATAAAAATATACTGCTAAGGGCGCTTTAGTATTAGGAGTAGCTTAAGTAGTCCTAGGGTCTTATCCCGTAGGATTATAGCTTTTTAGCAGTCTTCGCAGTTCCGTATATATCAATTAATATTTATAACTATTTTTGGCTAGTAGTAGTAGTAGTTAATAATTTTACGGATCTTATTTTTGCTAGGGTATGCCGTAAAGACTTAATAATAAGCTTCGCGGATTAGTTTAGGCCGTAAATTGTTAACGTTAGGGACTATAAGCCGCTCCTAGTATAGGAGCAATCCTTCCTCCGTCTTAAAATCGGGGTTTTCTTTCACGGCTTATTTACGGAGGGCCCTTAAGGCGTTAGCCGTGTGGTTTGTAGTTAGGAGGCGGTTAATTAGCCCTCTTAGCTTATTTAAGGCCTTCTCTATTAGTGCTAGCTCGTTTTACTAGGAGTCTAGCTCCTTAAGGATCTATAGGTTAAGCTATTCTAGATAGAGGAGGGCGCGCGTTAAATATTGGGTCTTTAGCTTATCCTAGGGTCCTATATCTTATTCTCTTTGGGTTAAGGTATTAGCCTTAGAGTTTTACTTGCTAGAATAATATATAATCGTAAAGAAGAATTAGGAGAGTATTTTGGCCTACTAGGCTTATTATTTAGTAAGCTACTTTATAGTTATAAAGTACTCTAGGGCTTTATAATCTATATATATCTTAATCTAGAAGTTTATACCTTTAAGCTCTACACGCTATTAGAAGAGTAATTAAATAATAGCTAGTATTTCTTTATTATATACTTTATAGTTATACTTAGCCAGGTCTATTATCTTTAAGAAAAAAGCTATAGGGTACTATTCGCTATCTAGATATAACTGTAATAGGATTCCCACCACGACCTTATTAGAGGCGTCCGTTTCTAGTATTAATTTAAGGTCTAGGTTATAGTGATAAAGGACTAGGGAAGAGATAAGCCGATCCTTTGTCTCTTTAAAGGCTTCTATATAGCTATTATTAAAGATAAAAGGCGTGTCCTTCCTAGTTAGTTGTATAAGAGGTTTTACTATAATTCTATAGTTATGGATAAACCGGTAGTAGAAGTTATAAAAGCTAAGGAAGGATTAGATTCCTTTTACTATATAAGGGGGCTTTTAGTTACGGATTGCCTTTACCTTTTTAGGGTGTTAGGAATAAAGGTAAGCGCTTACCATCTAAGGTATATTGCCGTTACGTATGGCAAGTTACCATTACGTGCGGCAAGTTACCGTTACGTGTCGCCGCGGCACTAGCGTGGTAAGGAGCCTTAAGCTCCTCGCCCTCCCTTATTAAGATAGATAGAATAATTAATTATTATACTATCTACGAACCGTAGCTACGTAATATTACCTTATATAACCAACACTAATTAGTAGTTAACTTTACTGTTATACCACAGAGCAGCTAGGTATTTCACTAAGAAGAGATAAGCTACTATACTAGTGCTACTTGTGCTAAAGGGAGCTATTTTTTAAGGTTAGAACTAGTCCTAAACCTTAAATAAAACTCTTCTATAAATCTAAGGATTTAAAGGCCAAAACTGGTCCTAAGCCTTTCTAAGATTACAGATTCTTGCGTCTATTACGCAGAATAACACGCTTTATAAGTCTTCGCGATTTAAGGCTAGAACTAGTCCTAAGCCCTATAATCGCAAATATACGTTATAAACGCGTACTAAATAACAAATATATATTATAAACATGTACTAAACAATAATCCCTAAACTAATAACACTCCCCTCCCATTAAAAATATGGCTACGCCTACTTTAAACGACTAGGAAGACTCCTTACTACTAAGGGTAGCTATATACGCGAAATTTATTAATAAAAATTAGGATAAATTTACTATTAATATAATAACTTATACCACAAAATAAGTTAATAGCTTTCTCCTATACCATATCCTATTCTATTAAAGTAGATTCTATACCAATTTATAACTATAGGAATATTTTAGGGAGGATTTCGTAGAATGGACCGCCAATACTTAGGCACTTAGTAATATTAATATTGTTTGGGATTTCTAAGACTTCCTTTATAGGAATAGGGTATACGTTATTAAGAACGGTAACCCAATCATTAGTAATATTTAGGCTGTTATTATTAGTATAGAAGAACTAGTATAGACGGAAGCTAAAATTATATATTAACTACGGAAACCTAAAACCAACCTATATTCTTTAGAAGGTAACTTTAATTTATATTAAAACCCCTAGAACGCTAATCCCCTACCTAAAGGTACTCTCCTACTAGGAGGTACTTTCCCACCTAGAGGTGCTCTTCCGCTACCCCCTCTGCCACCTCTACCCCCTCTATCCTAGCTAATTGGTAAGCCTCTACTATAAGAAGTTACAAATCTAATAAAGGTATATTTAGACGAAGAAAAGAAGTTTAGAGGAGAACTATACGATATACTTAGAGTAAAACTATAGGTTTTCTATAACTGTTGTAACAAGGTTAGAATTTAATGCCACTAGTACCACTACGCTTTCTCTATTATATTAAAAGGACGGGCAGCAATATTCTATTATAACTATATTATAGGTAAAAACTATAGCTTTAATATAATGCTTTAGCTTACTAGAGCTTACTTTAAGACTAATAAAAATCGCCAACTTTATATATTTAAATGGCGGGAAACCATATTTTAGAGAGTTATTACTTCCAACCCAATAAAGACTTATTTAGAGTGCCTTTAACTACTTTTTAATAAACTTTAGAAAATCTAGCGTAGCCTTACTAAAACTTACTAAAATAAGAACAGCCTAAGGGACTGGGTTATTTTAGTATGCTATAGCGTTTTTAAGTATAACTTAGCGCTATATAAACCTATAAATACGTTTAAAGGAGTATATACTAAGCTACGCTCCGCTATAGATACTATAATATAAATATAAGAATCTTAATAGTTTTATACTAAAAACCCTACCTAACTAAGTATTTCTAACTAATATAATTATAACTAGACTGACTAAATATATAGTAGCCGTAGTAGGGAATACGAAAGAGGGTATAATTAATATTAACTATAAGGTAATTATAGAGGTCCTTATAGAGGTTTATTTTAAAGTAATTGCTAAAAGAAGTACTATATTTATAAAAAGCCAAATTACTAGTTAACTAAATACTCCCTTAATAAGTAAAAAGAGGTATATAATAAGTTCCGTTAGAGTATAAGAAACGTTAAAAATTATAAAGTTACTGCGGCCTACTTTTAAAGCTTCCTAGTTTAATATAAAGGCGTAGAAGATCTTAAAGGTAAGGTTAATAAGGTTAAATAGCTCCTTATAGATATAGAAATTAAGGACTACTCCCCTAACTAATACTTTACTAAGTATAGTAAGGTAGATAGTATATAAACCGTTACTATTCTTAATAATTAATCTACGCTCCATTTTATTATAAAATTAGATATCTTTAATAAGCTAAAGGAGAGTTCCGCGTTTTCCTTCAATAATAAATACTTGGCGTACGTTTTTTATAGTATTATGCCAGATATAGGAGCCGTAGGAGTATCTATAGTAGGAGAATCTTAAGTTTAAGCTCTTTAGTAGCTTAATAGCTCTATTTAAATTAACTAATTAATAAAAGGCTAATATACAATTTGCTTTAGTAAAGGTACTATAATCTCTCTTAGCATAATTAGGATCTAAACCCCCTTAGGATATATTACTTTCTATATTATTCCTATAAATACTCTATTTCTATTTTGCATTAAAGATATAGATAAGTTAGGCGTTAGGCTTAATAACCTTAAGAATATACTTATTTAGGGAGATAATTGGGTGCCCGTTATACGCAAATAAGGTTACCTCTAGTTGCTCCTTTATTAACTAAAAAAGAGTATTACTTAGAGCTACTTAACTAAGTTAGAATTACGCTAACTATACTGTCGTTTTAGCTACCTATCCGTTTATTAATTACTTAGGGTTCTTTAGCAAGTAGGCTATAAAGTTAAGGTTAAGGCAATTAAGCATCTTATAAAGTACTGCTATTACTACTAAATAAACTAGAAATCCCCTAGCCGATTTTAGTTTACCCTTAAAGATAACTATAACTTTAACTTCTATATTATTATTAACGTTATATATTTTAGCGGCAAGCTAGTACTCTAAGTTATTAACTTCTTAACCTCCTTCTAAGCCGCATAATTTTTAAAGAATATATTAGCTAGGAACGTATAGGATACCCTTTAATTATACTAGATTAATGTCTACCTAAAACCCCCAAATTAAATTATCTATAACGTAGGAAAGAACTTCTTATTTATAGAGTTTCGATAATAAATAAAGGTAATAGTAATTAAGATTAAGGAAGTCCCTATTAAGGTATATAATAGTATTAGAAAAGTAAAGCAATATTATACGCTATTACGCCGCGTATATAAGATTATCTCTTTAGAATTAGAGGACGCTAGCAAAGAACTTACCCTATAAATAGCTGTTAAAGCTATTAATAATTCTGCTAGCCTAGATGGACTTATATCTATATTACTAGTCTTTAGCGCCTACCCTTAAATAACTAATAATTATCTACTATCTCCTTCTATTATATAATGAGCTAAGGCTATTTATAAGGCAATAAAGGAGGTATAACGTCTCTACGCTATATGCTAGGTTAATAACGTATTAGGAATAAGAAATAGCCTAAATACCTTAATTACGCTTAATCTGCTACTCCAGTCTAAAGTACGCGTATAGTGTAAAAAGGGAGGATAGTTAGGCCTATACTAACTTATTATAATTAATGGTTAAACTTATACTATTTAGATGCCTTACAGACCTACTTAATTCCGTTTAACTATTATTAAGCCTTACTATAAAGATAATAATTCTAAGCCTTTATAGGATGCCCTAAAAGATACCTTAAAGAAGAACTACAATTAACGTACTTTAGAAGGCGACTATAATCCTAATATAATTATAGTAGATGCGCTATAACTATAACGCGGTAGAGGTTGCCTAAAGGGATTATAATATCGCTAATATCTTATTAATTTTAAAGAATAATTTATTGCCGCCATTAAGAATGGAGTTAAGTTATTAATAGCCTTTATAATAGCTAAGGAGAAGGCTAACTTTAAGCTTATAAAATAGCTCTAAAAGGAAGGTTGTATTATAACCTTAGAAGCTCCTTTTTAAGCATCTAATAAGTAGGAGATTAACGGTCTTATTGCAAGAGGAGTCTTTAAATTTAAGAAGTATAACCCTACTAAGTTTAATAAAGTTTATATCTTTAAGTTAAGGATAGTAAATAAGATTAAGGGCAAAGCTATTAACGCCCTATTTAAGAAATTAAGGCTTATTATCTAAGGTTACAACGATAATAGTAAAGAGATAATTCTTATATAATCTCCTACGATTTAATAAGATAGTTAGCGAGTTATTATTATATTAGCTCCCTCCTTAATAAAGAATAGAATAGCGGTTTATTTATAAGATATTACTTAAGCCTATACCTAATTAGAGACATACCTTTAGCGCTTAATATTGGCATACCTTCTAGAGTAAATTCGCTACCAGTATCCTAAAGATATGATTATAGTTGTGCTTAAGCCATTATATAAAATTATAGAGGCAAAAACTTACTAGTAGGCTATCTATAGTAAGCACCATAAAGAGAAGCTTTTAATAACTACTTCTATATTTAATCCCTACTTCCTTATTATAATTACGGGAACCCTATTTGGAATCATTAGTATATAAACTAATAATATAATTATCTTAGAAGACAACCAATTCTTAGCTCTTAAAGAGGATAAGCTAGTAAAGGTAAATCTTATAGCAAAGCTAAAGGAAAAGCTTAATTTAATAACACTATTACTTTTTAATAGATGTATCCTCTTGCTAAATAAGGATTCTATTACTTTACGCCAGAATGGTTAAGGTAAGAAGATTAATATTATTAACGTTAATTCCCTAAAGTAAGGATATATAGAGTAACGCGCTTATAGAGCTTATATTACTTCTATCTATTAACCTAAGGCTTTATTTAATCTCTCTATTACCACCTAATACTAGAAACCAACTAAGGATAACGTTCTTACCCTAAATAAATGTTTTTTCTAGTAAATAAACCATCCTAATTGAGGATTACTTTACGTGCCTATTAATCTTCCTACCGCCAAGCTCTTTATATTTATTAATAGATTATTTATAAATAATAAAGATTTTAGCTCCTAGTTAGGATATAAGATTATTATTACAAACGAATTTACTAGAGAGAATAACTTTATAATCTATAGAAATCTTATCTATTAAAGCTTAACTAAGAGCAAGCGCGTTACCCGAAGTGTTTTAGCGTCAGAGATATATAGAATAGTTAGTAGAGTTAATATAGTAATTGCAATTAGAACTACCCTAAAGATAATTATAAATCGACTTAAACTTCCTATTATCCCTATAATTATATACACCGACTTATATTCCCTCTATAAGTGTTTAGTTAAGCTTAGTACTATAAAGGAGAAGCGCCTTATAATTAATATTATGGCACTTTAGCAATTCTACAAGTATTAAAAACTTTTTAAGATTTAATAAATTAATAGCCAAGATAACCTAGTAAATATAATAATAAAGGCAAACCAAAATAAGGTACTAGAGACGTTTGTTAATATAAATACTCTATATATATAAGTTAAAGGTTAGGTTAAAAGGGAGTCCCTAGAATTTTTTTTAGTTATATAAGGTCTTAAGATATCTAGGAACTTTAACCGGCGGTTAAAATTATCTAATTAGTTAGATTCTCGTGCTAAGACTTTTTAGAGGGGGGAGTATAATATTCTATAAACCCTAACTTAACCTAGCCAATTAGGATTTTCCATCCCTAGGATGGAAAATCGCTATTAGCTCACTTACCGCTAGCGCCTTAGCGGCCCTACTAATAAAATACCTACCTACAACTTATAAGCAAGAAAGCACTACGTGCTAAGAGGCAAATTTTGGGACAGCGAGACTTATATTATAATAGCAATAGTAAGTAAAGAGGATTAATATTTATTCCGCTAGTTAAGCGGTATATATATATAGATAGTAACCATAAAAGAAGAAGCGCTTACTATCTAAGGTATATTGCCGTTACGTGTGGCAAGTTGCCGTTACATGCGGCAAGTTGCCGTCACGTGTCGCCGCGGCACTAGCGTGGTGAGGAGCCTTAAGCTCCTCGCCCTCCCTTATTAAGATAGATAGAATAATTAATTATTATACTATCTACGAACCGTAGCTACGTAATATTACCTTGTGTAACCAACATAGGGTTAACCTTAATTTCTTTTATAGTTATAATAAACCCAAGGTATTTTATACATTTTACCCTAAACTTGCATTTCTTAATATTAACTTATAAGCCCGCGTTCCGTAGTCTCTCTAGAACCTTCTTAATATAAACTTAATACTTAAGTTTATTGTCCAAGTATATAAGAATGTTGTCTAGGTATGCCGTGCAGAATTTGTTAAGGTAATTAAAAAGAACGTTATTTATATACCTTTAGTACGTAGCCGGTCCGTTTATTAGTCTAAAAGGAAGAACTTTATATTTATAGGAACTATAACGGGTATAGAATGTTGTTAAATTTTTAGATATAGGGTCTATCCTAATTTGGTAGAAAGCTTAGCAGATATTAAGTTTAGTAAAGATCTTTACCTAGCTTAGACGTATAAGGGTCTCGTTAATTAAAGAAATAGGATACTGGTCCTTTTAAGTAATAGCGTTTAGCTTTTAATAGTTAATATAAAAATAAAGGCCTTTATTAGGCTTTTTTATAAACAGAATAGGGGAAGTAAAAGGGGCTTAACTTGGCTCGATAAACCCTTTATCCAGGTTATTAATTAAGTACTACTTTATTGCTTTTAGCTTATTTATTAATTAATAATAGAGGGGGCTATAGCCTAGCGAGTTATTGGCTTTTAATTAAATCTTATAATTATACGTTTAGTAAGGGGGTAACTTGTCTAAGGCCGCCTTTGAGAATATATCCTTATAGCCTGTATAAATAGTAAAAAAAACCCTATATAGAAATTATAGATGTAGAGCTTTATACAGTCTATAGGGCCTTAGAACACCTAAAATAATAAAGACTAGAAGAGAAATAGGTTTATATCTTTATAGATAGCTAAGCGGCTATTAAGAGATTATAGCTTAATTCTCTTACAGGAGGGCAAGAACTAGTCTTTAAAATTACGTAAAGCTATTCCTATCTAGCTAGTAGAAATATCCCTATTAACTTCTATTGGGTCCCTAGCCACCTAGGAATTTACGGAAATAAAATAGTAAATAAACTAGCTAAAAAGGGCCTATTTAGAAGAAAAATATAATCCTCTTATTCTTTCTTAGCCCACCTAGGGAAATAAGCAAGAAAAAAGATACTAGAATAGTAGAAAAACAATTAGCAATAGAATAAAAGTAAAGGAAAACACTATACTAGAATCTGTAAAGGAAACTACCCTTTCTCTTTTAAAGCCACTAAGGATAAATATCCTAAAAAGCTATAATTAGCTTTCTTTCAACTAAAACTAGGAAAAGGCTTCTTTAAATCCTTCTCTAAAACAATAGGGAAGGATAAAGAAGGTAAATGCTTTAAGGACTGTACCGCGGTACAAACCCCTACGCACCCCTTACTAGAATGCAGACTACATTGGGAAGATAGAAAGGAAATGTAAAGACAAATAGGCTCTTCTCTCTCCTTAGAGAAGCTTTTTTGTACAAAGAAAGGAAGAAGGGCGCTTTTTCTATTCTTAAGTAGGATAAAAATAGCTACTAGGAAGTGGCTAAGAGCAGAAGGATCTTTAGAAGGAGGCAACTCCTACTAAAGTCTTAGTAGATAGACTATAGAAAGTAAAAGGACAGAAATAAACTATAAAAAGGATAGGGACAGGCGTTAGGATTATTTATAATTTTATTCCAATTTTCTTTATTATTTTCCTATTGTTTTTTTACTACCTAATAGTTATTAGCAACCTAGTATCTTACTAGGAAGCTGTAAATCCCTAGTTTAGGGATTTATAAACTACTAGGACATAGCTACTAGTACATATTAAGCTGCCTAGAAAGGATTTATATATATAGAACTATAGCGCTATAGCCTAGAGGCTGCATGCGTAGTATTGTACGTAGTATAATATAACGGATATAAAAATAAAAATAAAAAATAAAAAATAAAAATAAAAAAATAAAAATTTTATAAAACCCTTTATCTAGCATTTCTTTTAGCTTTCCTCTACCTTCTAATAAATATCCTAATGGGTATCTTAATAAACTTAACAGTAATATAGATTACCTTAATAATAAGCTTAATAGTGATACTATTAAGGCCCTTTAGCCTTCCTTTAACGGACCTTCCTTTTCTACCTATAATTAATATAATATAAGTAATAGAGAACGGCGGTCTACGCAATTTAAGCTATAATAGGTGGCTAATATACTACGCCGCGTTAAATAGAGCTTTCGAGGCTTTATCCTTACTTAGGTTAGGTTAAAAAAAAAAAGGCCAAAAGGTTATAATTAAGCACCGCCTATATAGCAGTTAATAATAGTAACGGCTTTAACTAAGGCGTGCTATAGACAATCCACATATAGGGAACGTCTACTTATATTATTCTTTAGCAGACTCTTTTACTATAGAGCTTAATAACCTTATCCACCAGCCTTACTTTACTTAATTTAATTATACTATAGACCTAAAGACGCTTAACTTTAAGCTAGCCTTTAGGACTATCTAGGAGGCTACCCCTATATAATATGCTATTCTTATAAGACTTATAAGCAATTAGCGCGCCTACTAACCTAGCTATAACACTCCGCTTTAAACTAATACGTTATCTAAGCAATTATTTACTATTACTAGTATAGTATATTATTCTTGGGCCAAAAAGCAATCCGCCTTCCTTTCTTTAATACTAGATATTTATCTAGTAGGCTCTAGTATAAAGCGGCAAGTAACTAAGACTCTGTTAGGGCTTAAAATATATTATAGTTATTATTAGGCCAGTTAGTTAATAAATAAAATCGCCAAGGTAGTAGAGGTATAGTATTTAACTTCTATAAACTCCTAGGCCAACCAGCTACTTTCTTTAGAAATAACTCTAGCTTTAAGCGTCTAATAAGTAGATAGTAATTATCTATAATAATATTAACTTTAAAAATAGAAAAAGGGATAAGGTTATAGGCCATACGGATACTATACAATTATTAATAACGGCGGCTATTATTCCTTACCCTAAGCTACCAACTTTAGGTCTATATTAGTCTATACATAATTTAACAATACCTCTTAGGCTTAAAGATATATTGGCTGCCCCTAATATATCTAGCAAGGACAGTAGGATTAGGTTAAGCATTATATAAAGCCTTATATTAGATATAATTAAGAAAATTTATATAACCAGCGTTAGTTCTATATTTAGAGATAGTAATTACTATTTTAAAATACTAAGTATATATTATCTTAAAGTGAACAAGACTAAGTTTTAGTAATTTAGGGCTATATTTAAGAATAAGGGTACTATTAAAAGTATATATAGCGTCTATAAAAGTATATTCCTAAACTAGCTTAGTTTATAGGCACTAGAAGACCCTACTAAAGCTAGAACTATTTATAACGACTTCTATAATTAACTCTAGCTTATTTATAGAGACTAGCTTATATGTCACGGATTCCGGCCTAGCGGCCCTTAGCGAGCCTTGGCACCCCACGGTATATAAAATGCTGGTCCCTTCGCACCTCTTTGCACCTTTGTGCAATATCCTGTCGTATACTATAGTTAATGCTACGACGTTTACAGAGCCTCCTGACCTCGTTCCGTGACATTATAGTACGCTATATTAAGGCTATTAAAAATAAGTAAACCTAGGCACGCTAACTATATAATTAACAGGATTGGCTTCTTAGTTTACCTATATAGTTCTATATCCAGATAAATCTACTAAATACTATTATCCGTATGTATTAGGCACCCGCTCTTTCTAGAAAAGAGGCTTATTATTACCTACGAGCTAATACTACTATATAGGGTCGCAGTTAGTATAGTTAAGAGAATGCTAAATACTACCTAATAGAACTAATTATTACGTAGGGCTTTATAGCACGCGTAGTTGCATTATTTTACGCAGTAATATAATATAGGGATTACCTTATTACCTCTAGTAGAGACTTCTTTAAGCGAATGGACTATATTACCGACGCTATTAGTTCCCTTATATTAGATTAATTTTTAGAACTTATAAAAGACGTCTATCTAGCTATATTTACACTAAATGCGTAAAATAGTAATAGCTCTACTAAGCAACTATATAACAATATTAAATTCCAGACAATATGTTATATGCTTTAGGAGGTTAAGCTATTTTTATCTATTTGGCATGCTATTAAATATACAGATATAGGTATACTAAGGCACTTTATTAACGCTCTTATTATCTACTTTTTTAGCGCGTCTTAGCATAACTATAGCCGCAAGATATTATTCTATTAATGGAACCTCTCCCCAGTAAATACGCCTAAGTTACAGTATATAATACTATCCTTTAGGCTTATAAACTGGCTTAGCAGGGCCACTATATATAAAGCAATTAACCTTAGGCTTAAGTATCTTAATGGTAGCTATAAGATTAAAATAAAGTGTTATAAGAACTTAACGTATAATGCGGATATTATATTTAACCGAGTATATTTATTAAATACTTAGGTTAGGGCTTTACGTAAAAGATTAGAGGCTATATTTAGCGAGCATATACCTAGGGCTTATACCACTACTACTGCAATACCGGATATATTTTTACTCACTCATACTCTCTTTATTTTAGATTTAGCTAAACCGCGGAGTATAGAGTAATTAGCTAGTATAAAGTTCTTTAATTCTTCTAATATCTTATAAGAAGGTATTAGGGTACTAGTAAATAGGGTTAATTAGTTTAACTAATAGCATATTTAATAATTAGATATAATTAAAGGGTTATATCCTTCTAAGACTATAGATAATACTAATAGATTTGCTAATATAGAAGACTATACTAACTAGGTTAAGAAGGGGTTAGATAAGGTTATTAATCTAATAATTAACCTTATTAACCTTATAGGAATTAGGGTAGCTAACTAATCTCTAAACTCCTATAAACTTTTATAAACTCCTATAAACTCCTAAACCAATTAAATACCTATATTTATTAATACTCTAAACCAGCATACTAGTAACACCTCCCTTAGGTTAAATTTGCCTAATCCTTAAACTCCTATAAACTTCTATAAACTCCTATAAACTCCTATAAACTCCTATAAATTCCTAGGCCAATTAAATACCTATATTTCTCTTTAACTAGGCTAATACGACTTATATATAAACTTTTACGTAAACTTTTATATAAAATTTTATATAAGATAATAATAGAACCTAGTAACTATATTTAACTACTACCTATTTATACTACCTACTAGGCAACTCCGGGGCTTCTATAACGCCTTATAGTTAGGCCTATACTAAATAGTACCATTATTTAGGATTACCCCTTAAATTAATATAGCTAGATTAAAGCTTACCTATAAAGGATACCTTATGGTTAGGCCTATACTAGATAGTATTATTATTAGGTTTTACCCCTTAGATTAATATAGCTAGATTAAAGCTTACATATAAAAGTATACTATAAAAGCTATTACTTCCGCACACTAGAGTGCCAGAAAGTAATACTAAACCCCCCCTCTCTCCCTTCCCCTCCCCTTATACTATAATACCATTGCTACTAGGACCTAGTGGTGGACTACTAGACGGCTTATACGCTACTAAAGACCTTAGCCTAGAAGGTAGAGGTAAAGGATCCTTAAGGTCCTTACGCCTACGCCTTAAGAGGCTATACCCGCCAGAGCGGGCCGCTACTTAATAATAAGCGCAGGTATCCCTAGGCCTATTTACCTACTATACACCCTTTTTAGAGTATACTTAATACTCCTTACCTAAGGCCTAGTATGTTAGCGACTCGGTCAATCGAGGCATAGACACGGCAAGAGAGACGCGTAGGCCTGTACGATTGGATTGTCTATAAACGAGGATCTAAAGCTAGAGAAAGGAAAGGGGAAGAACGGAAGCACCGCTCGAAGTTATATACAATCCTCCGGTCACGTGACCGCACTTTACTATCACGTGACGGCAATTTGCCAGTGCCGTAACATTACCCCCCCCTCCAAGAAAGCCTGCCCTTAGGCTTTATACGTCCATATTATACTTATAGGGCATTCTTATCTTTATGCTCTTCCGGTAGCTTATTATCTTTATTATACTAGCATTCCATCCATTTGTCTAGGTACTTTGGCGGTCTAGGTTTATTGGGGTAACGGCTATAGAACTCCTAAAGCTTATGGGGACTACCTATAAAGTTCTATATAGGGTACTAAGTGGGGTCTAGGTTATATCCTTTCCAGCTAACACAATACTTTAGCGTTCCCCTTACAAGTTTATAGGCCAGTATTTCTTTAATTTCCCATTCGTCGTCGCTATTAACTTAAATCGGTAGGGGCGGTTTGTTCTTTTATCCAGGTAATAGGTTATTTACAGCCTTTCGTAGCTTATCTGGCGAGAAGATAGGGTAGACCTTAATTAAATCTAAAAGTTTAACCTTATATAAGTTGCCTACTTTATTAAGAATCTTATATAGTCCTACTATCTTATAGTCTAGCTTACGGCTAGGCCGTTCTATCTTCTAGTTCTTTATTATAACCTAGACTATATTACCTACGGTAAAGTCCGGCTCGCGTCTATGCTTATTTACCTGTTATTCCATTAATTTCTAGGCCTTTTTTAAGTTTATACGGGCTACTTTCCAGGCTTCTTCTAAGCGTTTAGCGTACTGCTAGGCTTCCTTATAAGATAGTTTTTCACGTACGGTCTGGGGTCTTTCTGGTCTTTCCCAATTAAAGCTTATGCGGGGTAAATAACCTATTTCTAACTAAATAGGTGCGAATCCTGTAGAGTTATGGGGTAGGGTTACCTAGGCGTAGTCTATTAGGGGTAACAGTTCGCCCTAGTTATCCTAGAAGTAGTTAATAAATGGCCGGAGTCTCTGGTCTAAGTATTAATTTATAATCTCCGTCTAACCATCTGTTTAGGGGTAGTATGCTGTAGAAAGCTTTAGCCTAATACCTAAGATCCGGGTAAACTCGTTCTAGAAGGCCAATATAAACTGCGGCCTATAATCGGATACGATAGTATCTAGTGGTCCGTAGATTCTGTAGACGTAGTGGATATATAGTTAGGCCGCCTCTTTAGCATTGCTATTTTTATGATAGGGAATTAAGAACGGGCGCTTACTAAAGCGGTTAACTAGAATTATAACTATATTGTATCCGTCGCGGTCTAGAGGCAGCTTGTGGAAGTTTATAGAGATATGCTGCTAGGGGCGTTCTGGTATTAGGAGTGGCTTTAATAGTCCTGGGGTCTTATTTCGTGGAATTGTAGACCTATAATAGTTGTTACAGTTCTATATAAAGCGGTTAATATCTATAACTATTCCGGGCTAGTAGTAGCGGTTGCTAATAATCCTACGGGTCTTGTTTTTTCCTAGGTGGGCTGTAAATACCTAGGCATATGCTTCGGTAATAAGCTGGGTCCGTAGGTTCTGTTCCTCTACTACTACTAGCCGTTCGCGGTGCTTAAGTAGTCTATTTTTGAGGGACTATAGGCTGGTAACGTCCTTTATCTTTTTACGGTACTCTTATAGAGACGGGGCTGTACGGTTTGCCTATAGCAGTTTATTAATAAGGTTAAGTTCCGTGGAGTTAATAGGATATATCTTGGTATCTATAGAGTCTATACTTAGTTCTATCCGTATTTAGGGGTTAAGGCATTCTAGTCGTAGTAGCATCTAAGTCCGTAATAAGATCTTTGCGGCTACCTAGTTGTCTAGGTTCTGTCTGCGCCTTATAAGGGCGTCCGCACGGTTTATAGCGCCTAGCCTATATATAATTAAGAAGTTAAACTGGGATAGGATATCCGCCTATTAAGCCTACCGGGCCGTAAGGGCCTTTATCGTTATGAAATATTCTAAGGCCTAGTGATCTAAAACTACCTAGATAGGTTTGGGGGTCCCTTCTAGCTATGCTCGCTAGTACTAGAAGCTAAAGATAATAGCTAGCATTTCTTTATTGTGGATGGGGTAGTTTAGCTTAGCGTCTATTATAGTCTTTAAATAGTATATAATAGGGTGCTATTCTCCGTCCGGTTGCTTCTGGAAGAAAACACTAGCTATTACGCTATCTAAGGCATTAGTTTCTAGCATTAAGGGCCGTTTTAGGTTAAAGTGGGCAAGTAGTGGGGCTAAGACTAGCCGTTTTTTAAGCTCGTTAAAGCGTTAAAGTAGAAGGGCTGGTCTTTTCGGGTAAGGCGGTTAAGAGGCCTAGTAATCTTGCTATAGTCCTTAATAAAGCGTCGGTAGAAGTTATAGAATCCTAGGAACGATTATACCCCCTTTATAGTCCGTGGGGGTGCCTACTAGGTAATTACGGCTATTTTCTCTGGGTCGGTCTTAATTCTATCTGTACTGATAATAAACCCTAAATACTTTATACGCTTAATACTAAACTCTAACTTCTTAATATTAGCCTGGAGGCCAGCCTTGCGGAGCTGTTATAGGACTTTATAGACATACTCCTTGTGTTCTAGCTTATTCTTAGAGTAGATTATAATATTATCTAGGTATACCGTATAGAAGTTATTAAGGTAGTTAAAGAGTACCTTATTTATATACCGCTGGTACGTAGTTAGTCCGTTAGTTAGTCTAAAAGGAAGTACCTTATATTTATACGTTCCGTAGCGGGTCTGAAAGGTAGTAAGATCTTTAGACCTAGGGTCCATCCTAATTTAATAGAAGGCCTAGCGGATATTGAGCTTTGTAAAAACCTTAGCTCTACTTATTTAGGCTAGAGTCTTATTAAGTAGGGGCAGCGGATAGCGGTCCTTATGGGTTATATTATTTAGCTTACGATAGTTAATATAGAAATAAAGTCCTTTATTTAGCTTTTTGGTAAAGAGAATAGGTAAGTTAAAAGGGGCTTAGCTAGGCTTAATAAAGCCCTTATCTAGGTTATTAATAAGGTACTGCTTTATAGCCTGCAATTTGGCAGTAGACTGCTAGTAAAGGGGGCTAAAGCTAAGGGTGTTTTCCTTATCTGGCTTAATCTCGATCTTATAGTCGTATAGTTAGTAAGGCGGGAGTATATTAGACGCTGCCTTAGAGAATACGTCCTTAAATTTCTAATGTCGATGGGGTAGTTTCTATTCTACTAGCTCCTCGTCTATAAGCTTACTTTTCTGCCTACTAAGCTTACTTTCTTTTTCTTTAATTATTTAATTAATTTTATATAAGCTAGTGGTAAAGGCAATAGTGTTAGGCTAAACTAAGTTTTAGTAAAATCCTACGGCGCTAATATAGCAAATATCAACTGGTAGGAGGTCCATGGGTTTCTTTACGGCCGTTCATCGGACCGTATTTTGCGGTTTAGGGTTTATAGTCTTTCTTAGCTCCTGTTCTATCTTCTATAAGTTATCCCTCTAATCTATTAGCTTAGTATAGCGTCTAATACTCCTTATTGTCCTTTATAGCTATATAGGGCCTAAGTTCCCCGCGGGGGGCTTAGCTGGGTCGTTATTAACTCCCTAGGTTTCTAGTACGGGTGGCGTAGTATAGGTAGCTTAGGGGCGACGTAGTATACGGATCCGTTGCTAATTACGCCGTACTTCTTTCTTGAAGGCCTAGTCCCTATATATAGCATTGGCCTGGTAAATAGTATTTATCTAGGGCCGTATAAGGTTCTCTATTGTAATGCTGATTTCTTTTATAAAGGAAGGGGTTAGGGGTAAAGTTTTGGGCCAAATAAGCCGTCTATTCCGTACGTTAAGCTATAAGTCTAAATAGGCTAGCTATTTTCTCCCTAAGATTATATCGTGGCTTCTAAGGTCCATAATAAGGAAGGGGATATTATACTGCCTTCGTCTATTAACACGGAGGTAGATCCGTAAGATAGTTATAATAGGTAGCCCTATCCGTCCGTTATAACCGTAAATAGGGATTAGTTTAGGTAGTTCTTTAAGGGGTGTATTTAAAAAGTCAGCTAGTTTTATAGCGCACTTTATATTAATTAAGGTAAAGGTATTTACTCCTAAGTTAGCTAAAGTAGAGGTTAAAACTTAATATTTATTACGGAATAAAGTATAAGGGATAGTGCAGCTTTTTCTACTAACTAGCCAACCTAGATTAATATGTAATATATTAATCCCTTTTAACCCTAGAGAGGAGTCTTCCTCTAGGGTTCCTCTTTTTCCGGCTCTGTACTGTCCTCCTGGATTAACAGGACCTTATTTATCTTTGCCTTTATTAGGTAGTTCCTTATAGGGTAGCCTATTTAACCGTATAAGAAGTAAGCTCCTTAATTACTAAGGGCCTATATATAGGGGTCGCTATATATAGGCCGGGTGTACACCAGGCCCGCAGTAGGGGTAGCTACACGGCTAGCTGCTAGGTTAACTATAGGGGTTGCTAATTATGCCGGGGCACTATGGGCCGTACTTGCAGTACTTGCGGCCTAGTTTACAAGGTTTCTAGTTTTTAGCTAATTGGCGCGTGCCTTAATTCAACGGAGGCCTTAGTTAATAGCTAGGCAATAGTCCATAAGTTTCTTTAACGTTTATACCGTAGTATAAGCTAGTAATACGGCCCGCTATAGGTCTAGGGTAAGCTTATTAAAGAGGTCTAGTAGTAGGTCTTCCTAGGGGATCTGGGTATATCTAGCCAGGTATAGAAAGCGGGTTTAAAAGGCCGAAAAGGTCTCCGTTGTTTTTATATTTAGGCTTTTATAGCTAAGGCGGGCGTTCTATACTTTAAAAGGGTCTTTATAAATAAAAGATAAGTGTTTAATTATTTCTTCTTTAGAGATAAAGGGGTCTGCTAAGTCTTTAGTGTATTATAGGCGTAAATGCGTCTAGGCGTCTCCGCTAATACGGCCGAAGATATAGGCCATTCTAGCTTAGGCGTTAGGGAAGTGGTCTGCATTAACTTTAAGCTTATCCCATAATTAAAGCTTCCAATTATTAAATATAGGGTTGGTTCCGTCTATAAATAGCAGGGGATCCGCGACCTTTGCCGACCGCTTCGGTACTATATAGGCCTTAGTAGATCTATTAAGGCGCTAGGATAGGGCCTAAAGGACTATAGCAAGTCTTTAGTTGTCTAATAATGACTTATTATTAGATATAGGGGTATCTCTAGCTTTAAGCAGCTCTTGCAGTCGTTTAATTTTGGCATTAACAGCCGTAAGCTCCGCCTAGGGGGTTAAAACGTTAATTGTTTCTTCGTCTGAAGTATTTAAGGGTCCTACAGCTGCTTTACCTACTACTATGTTTCATGGCATAGTGGTAGGGGTATTAGGTAATTCCGGGTAATTTCTTTAGGGGTTCTAGTCTATGCGTGTTTTGTGGGTCCTGTCCTTATAGTCCTATTCTTGTCCTTATAGTCCTGTTCTTGTCCTTAGGGTCCTATTCTATGTTCTTATCCTATTTATAGTCTTATAGATATATTTAAGTTCCTTCTTAGAAAGAAAGAGTAGAGTAAGCTTTGGATAATGTTAGCGACTCGGTTAATTGAGGCACGGACACGGCAAGAGAGACGCGTAGGCCTATACGATTGGATTGTCTATAAACGAGGATCTAAAGCTAGAGAAAGGAAAGGGGAAGAACGGAAGCACCTATAACGGCGCTATCGCACGTTACCTGCCAAATTCTGCCATATTCTGCCAACCTGCGATTGGCCCGCCCAAAGCTAGCGCCTTAGCGGCTCACCCTATATATTTATTTACATCGGTCCTGGCGACCCCTTTTCCTTTTCTTTAGCTTAGTATCTTCGTAATATAGCATTCTATAAACTTCGGTTTAGAGGCATTTATACGAGCCGTAACATTATATTAAGCTCTCCCTACCTTGCCTAGGAAGGCCTTAATAATATCCCACCCTAAAGAAACTTCGTCTGCAACGACGTATTAACGCGCTATACTTAGACACTAAACAACTCTATATTGCCTGGG
>Ga0307515_10006732_pt1 | contig 22890 bp, 17 predicted proteins | sample 17_EM_MG_FD_194513 | JGI IMG/M metagenome (GOLD analysis project Ga0307515, IMG submission 194513) | Populus trichocarpa ectomycorrhiza microbial communities from riparian zone in the Pacific Northwest, United States - 17_EM | ecosystem: Host-associated > Plants > Roots > Unclassified | place... | reverse complement strand
GTGTGTTTTTTTTATATATATATATATATATATATATATATATATATATATATAAAAGTTGTCAGGTTCTGGATGTTTTTCACCATATCATTTTGCAGATTTATAATTACATTCCATTCATTAACAAGGCACCATCCACATAGGATAACAGAAATTAACATTCTTATAAAATGGATTCTCGATACACATGCTCATAATACAATATTTTCATACTCATAGGTTTGCATTACATCATATTGACATACTCATAAATTTACATTCTTGTTTAGTCTCGTTATCATCACGAGTTCATATAAGAGTGTCGAACGACAAGTTACACAACTAGTACTTTCGTTTATCCTGACCTCATATAATTTCACAACATAACATTCTCATAAGAAGAATACCACATACGTATATTTATACACATCACATCTACATGTTCGCATATACACATCCGTATTCCATTTTAATTTTTCATTACAAGTCTTTACAAAAGGGGTTGGACGACTAATTGAGTGATTAACTCGTCTGTTTATACATAATTCATATCACCCATAACATGCGAATATATAGTTTTTTTCAAAATATATGAGCCGCGAAACAAATTTCCTTACGCACCATGTTGGTATGATGTCCCTGTTACAGCACAAGGTAATTTCAAGCATTATAAGCAATTTAAAAACATAATAAAGCAATATCAACGTTACATTTTATTCATGGACCAAAAGAGCATAATTCTTTCATTTCTCCTTACTTACGTAAATACCTCCCTTAATAATTCATCAATTACCGTGGCTAATTACAATACTCAAACTCAGTCATCCATCTCGAATATCATTAACTAAACTAATGTTATTCTCTATTTAAAGCATAACAATCATAATTCTTTCATATACTTGGTATATACAAAACATAGTACACATGAACGCATCAATTCTTGAAACTAACTCATAACTCCTAAATCCGGCTATCCCCTTAGAACACCATTAGTCGAAGCCAGTCGTTCATTCATTTCAGTCATCCACTTAAGATGTCATTAGCTGAAACTAATCATTTGTTCATCCTAGTCATCCCCTTAAGATGCTATTAGTCAAAGCTAATCATTTGTTCATCATAGTCATCCCCTTAATATGCTATTAGCCGAAGCTAATTATTTATTCACCCTAGTCATTTATATCATTTATTCACCTCGGTCATCCACTTAGGATGCCATTAGCCGAAGCTAATCATTTATATCATTTATTCACCCTGATCATCCACTTAGAATGCCATTAGCCGAAGCTAATCATTTATTCATCCCGGTCATCCTCTTAGGATACCATTAGCCAAAGCTAATCATTTGTTCATCCCGGTCATCCACTTAGGATGTCATTAACTGAAGTTAATCATTAACCAATCAAGCGTTCCATAGGCGATTTATGAAATCACTATAACATGATAATATATCATTTGTAATGCTCATTCAAATGATTCATAACAATTTGACATTCACTATAACATAATAGTAGACCCTTCGTAATACTTGTACAAATGTTTTATAATAGTTTAGCATTCAGTATAATACAATAATAGATCCCTTGTAATACTCAAACAAGCATTCAGTAACAATTTAACATTCTACATAACACAACATTAAATCCTTCGCAATACTCATACAAACATTCGTGACAATTAACATTCATTATAATACAACGATAGATCCTTCGTAATACTTATACGACTATTCGTGATAGTTAATGTTTAGTACAATACAACAATAGATCCTTTGTAATACTCATACAAATATTCGTAACAATTTAGCATTTTGTATAACACAACAATAACTCTGCAATATTCATATAAACATTCGTGACAATTTACATTCAGTATAATACAACGATAGATCCTTTGTAATACTCATACAACTATTCGTGATAGTTAATGTTTAGTACAATACAATAATAGATTCTTCATAATACTCATACGATCATTCATGATAGTTTAGCAATCCATATAGCACAACAATAAATCATTCGTAATAAATTCACTTTAGAAACTCATATTTCACTAGAAGAGGGTGGAAATCACCTACCTGTTCCTCCTATGGGGTGTCCCTAGTCGGTCAAAGGTCAAGTCCCAATCGCACCACCTAACACATCAATGATCACAAATCAGCACATCTGTATTCTGAAATCACATGACTCATCACCAAAAACTGAACCCAACTAGCCTGCATGCCATCTTCCTTTAGAGTTGAGTGAGAAGTGAGTTAGGTGAGGAAGAGAAAAACAAAAATAAAAGAGAAAGAAGAGCCTAGAGGGTCGGCTGGATAACTGGTGAGAGAAGGAAGAAACCAGACAGAAAGAAAATAGCAGACCACCAAATCCCTTTCTAAATATGAGGTATGAACCAGAACCTTTCTCCACATGTTCTTGTGACTTTGAGACCAAAAGAAAAAAGAAAACCCCAAGTAAATGGCTTAGGATCCTTACACCAACTGCTAAAAAAAACTAGACTAGGAAGAGGGATGAAAATGGGGCTGAATAGGGGATATATTTCTAGAAATATCAACAAAAAGAAATGAATGAAATTGTAAAACTAAATAAGTTTGAGAGGATGGACAACATGTAATTGTGTGATGAAATGCATGACAATGACCTTGTTGAACTTTTAAGAACATATTCAAACTAAAACAAAATGTATGTTGATGATTAATGCCTTGATTTTTCACATATGATTGATGAACTTACATGAAATGTGTAAAGAAATGGTGAAATACATGGAGTGTGATTCTGCTAGATTCCTAGGAACATTTTGTGTGCTGGAACCGAGATTTATATTGATGTTCATGCTTGAATTTTGTTATGAGATTGATGAGTTTACATAAAAATGGTTCAAGTAAATAAAAATATGTTGTGGCATGATTTTTGTGATTATACTTGTGATAAAAATGAAATAGAACCCTTATGTGTTGTAGAATGGTTATTAGTTGTGTTGATACATTACCATGATACAAACATAGATGTAAGAATGTTTGGTAGTAGCAATGTTAGTTGCTTGTGTTGGAAGTGATGATTTTGGAAAAACCTTGGTAGATGAACATATAGAGATGTTTTTGTGTTGTTTGATAATGTATGATGAATGGAGTGTGGTTCGACGAGGTTCTATGTCCAAATAGGTTGAGAAACGTTGGTAGGGGGAAAGCCCGTCGTAAGCCTTACGCTTGGCCGAAAGAAAGAAGTAGAACTAGAAACAACTCCATCGTCGCAGCCGATTTTTGAATCGGCTGCAACATGGATTACGATGATCATTTCTGAGTCAGCCGTAAACCATATGCGCTGATGATTTTAGTGTCGGTTGTGAAACTGTGCTGCGTTGATGATTTTTGAGTCAGCAGTGACTCAGTTTTCATCAACGATTTCTGAGTCAGCCGTAAACCATATGCGTTGACGATTTCAATTGTGAAACTATATTGCTTTAATGATTTTTGAATCGGCAGTGACTCAGTTTTCATCAACAATTATTGAGTCAGTCGTAAACTATATGCGTTGATGATTTCAGCTTCAGCTGTGAAACAGTGTTGCGTTGATGATTTCTGAGTCGATAGTGACTTAATTTTTATCAACGATTTCTAAGTCAACCATAAACCATATGCGCTGATGATTTCAGCGTCAACTGTGAAACTGTGTTGCGTTGACGACTTTTAAGTCGACAACGACTCAGTTTTCATCAACGATTTCTAAGTCAGTTGTAAACCATATGCGCTGATGATTTCAGCGTCGGCTGTGAAACTGTGCTGCGTTGATGATTTCTGAGTCGGTAGTGACTCAGTTTTCATCAATGATTTCTGAGTCAGCTGTAAACCATATGCGCTGATGATTTTAGTGTCAGCTGTGAAATTGTGTTGCGTTGATGATTTCTGAGTTGGTAGCGACTCAGTTTTCATCAATGATTTCTGAGTCCACTGTAAACCATATGCACTGACGATTTTAGCATCAGCTGTGAAACTGTGCTGCGTTGACGGTTTTCGTCAACGATTTCTAAGTCTTGTAAACTATATGCGCTGACGATTTCAGCGTCAGCTGTGAAACTGTGTTGCGTTGATGATTTCTAAGTCAGCAGCGACTCAATTTTTCATCAACGATTTCTGAGTCAGTCGTAAACCATATGCGTTGATGATTTCAGCATCAGTTGTGAAACTGTGTTACATTGATGATTTTTGAGTCGGCAATGACTCATTTTTCGTCAACAATTTCTAAGTCAGTAGTAGCCTATATACGCTGGCGATTTCTGCCGAATACGATGTCACCAGCGAGTCAGTTTTCGCTGTCTAATTATGTGGCACCGGTGAGTCAGTTTTCGCTGCTGAATTATGAGGCACTAGCGAGTCAATTTTCGCTGACAAATTTGCATCACCAGCGAACCAGTTTCGCTGACATTTCTTGTTCCAACGAATCAGTTCGCTGACGAATCTGCGTCACCAGCGAACCAGCTTTCGCTAACGATTTTCTACAACAGACTTATATATTAGAATTGGTTCAATGACTATAATGATTGCATTGTGTGATTGTAATATATGGAACGCTTGAATATAAACATGTGTATTCTTGAAATATATATGGTGACGAGTTGTGTGATTACTGAATGCAAATGTACTGATTTGTGACCATTGATGTGTTAGGTGGTGCAACCAGGATCGGACCTTCGACAAGACAAGGACACCCCACGGGAGGAACTGGTAGGTGGTTTCCACCTTCCTCTTACATAATGCTAATTTATGAAATGTTTTATTACGAATGACATAATATCGCGTTAGTATGAATACCAAGCCGTCTAGGAATTGTTTGTTTTGGGTTTGATGATTAGCTTCAGCTAATGACATCCAAAGAGGATGGCCGGGTTGTGATTAATGATTAGTTTCAGCTAATGACATCCTAAGCGGATGGCCAGGATGAATTGATGATTAGCTTTGGTTAATGGCACCTGAAGTGGATGGGCGAGTTGTGATTGATGATTAACTTCCAAAGTGAATGGCTGGTTATGTTTGAAGATTAGCTTCGGTTAACGTCGTCCGTAGTGGATGGCCAGATTTGAAAGTTATAAGTTAGTTTCGAGAATTGATGCGCTCATGTGTACTATGTTATGTATGTACCAAGTATATGAAAGAACTATGATTGTTATGCTTTAAACAGAAAGTAACAATAATGTTTTCCTTTAACTATTTATTTGCTTATCATTATTTGTTTACAATTCTTGTAAATATTTGTACTACAGCAGGAATGTCACACTAACAAAGTGTCTAGGAAACCCATCTCACGGGACCCTACTTTTGCAAAGAACCATGTAGTCGCATTTTAGATCACAATGTATTTTGTATGAACAAAATGTATTAAATGTATAACTGTTATTCGATACTTTTGTTTAAACTCATAATGACTATTATTAGTATAGGAATGCAAACTTATGACTATGTACATATGTGTATGTGTGATAACTACTTTTTATGAAAGGTTAATTGATGTTATTACATATGAACCGTGCCTCGTTAATGAGTGAAATCGGTTTATCAATTCCCAGAATGATATTGTGATGAACAAAAAAAAATTATCATTGTTTTAGCTTTGAAAAACCGGGTTATTACAAAAGTAATGTGTAGAAGCTCTCAAGTAGAAGATGAGACTTGGAAAAGAGAGTCAAAGATTAAAAAGAAGTATCTAGACCTATTTTTGAAAGAAGGTAATTATTGATTTTGCAAATAAAATCTTAAAAAAAAAGGAGAATGGGAGAATTGTAAACTTTGTGTTAAGTAGCATCATTCTAAATTGAAAAATAATAAATTAAAAAAAATATGACTAAGAGTTAAAATTCCTAGTTAATTGGTGTAAAAACTTGGATGAAATAAAAATTACATTGGAATATGAAAAGTATAGATGATAGGATATTTGACAGAGATAACATGTAGGACAATTGAGGAGAGACATTCTTGTAAACAAAAACAAAATCTCCTCTTTTTTTTTTTAAGAGAACCCGACACCATTCATGGAGGAAGCTTGGAAATTCTTCTCCTCCTTTATTTTCTCTATATTCTCTCAAATCATATGGCTACGCCAAGTTAGCTCCTTGTAATCATATCATGATGTGAGTTATAAATTTAACGGGTTAGCTTAAGTTAACCAAAATCAATCTAATATAATGTTATATTTTTGTTTTAATTCCTATATTTTTTTTGTTTTAATTTTATTCTTTGACAATTTATAGTTTTACAATTGAGCCTCATGAAGTCAGACAAAAGTTAAAACAGCGACAAATTTAAAAAATTTTGGAAGCTAGATTGGGTTTTGAATAAGATAATCAAGTCATGTTTGAGTTAGTTTGGTCAAACAGGTCATTCTGAACTACCTCCAACATAATTGAATTAAAACTCTAGTCATGGAAGGAACCATGATAGAAAGCAAAGCTAGATAAATAAAAAATAAATTAATTAATGTGACAACTTATTTTATTTCAATTTAGTTTTTATTTCTTAAAAAAAAACTATTAACACATAATTAAATAAAAATGTTAAATAATAAGAAGCATTGTAGCATCATGTTTTTTTTTTGTATGTAATGTATCCATAGCTTAAAATCTCAGTTTAATTAAACTTTATCGTCTCTTTGTAATATTTATTAACAGATGATAATTAATGAATTTTATTGAACACATTAACCAAGCTTTAAATCCCCGTTCCAGATTTTTTTTCTTTTTTGACAATTGAATCAACTTTTAGTGAACTACAGGCTGGATTAAAGCAATTAGTGTGTATTTGACTTTGAGATGCGGTTGGTTTTTTTAAAAAAATACAATTTTTTTAAAGTATAAATTACATCTTACACAAATAAAAAATACACTTTTTTTTATGTGGATCCAAAAAAAAAAACCACTCACACTTCCAAACACCACTATGGAACAGAATAAAGACTTATTTATCCCCAAAAAAAAATATAAAGATGAACTCGTAATTCAGAAAATGAACGAAAAAAGCAGCCAACCAAAGATATCGAATTTCTTAAATACCCTCTTAATTTCAAAAAAAAAAAAAACCCGTTCCACCCATGAATATGAATAACTGTCAAATCTAATTCAACTGGAATAGAAAATACACATACTAACCCCATGCATACCCTCCTAAAAATGGTATCCAAATCAACAGCAATAATTATATTAAGGAGAGCTATGGTTCCTAAGATACCACCTGCATAAGCTATATGACGACAACGATGAATGCACATGCTACAAGTGTAGTTACAATAAATTGCCCTCCGCTTTGCTACTCATTTACCCAAAAAGAAACAAACAAAGAATGAAAGCATCTTCTCTAAGACTGGCTTCTTCGCCTCCTGTTTTTCTCTTGAAATAAGTTCAGTTGTATCTTCGGGCTCAAAAATCATACAGTGTGATCGCTACTTGCTAAGCTGTGTACGACCAAAGTGCGACAATCTTGATGATGGAATTAGAGGTGCTTCTTCATCAACATTCATATCAGAGGAAGAAATATTTCCCCCGCCACCTCCTCCATTGTTATCACTGCTGTTATTAGGTGTGAATGTATCAGATGACTTCTCCAATTTCCAATCCTATGACAAAATAATATGGAAACCTAAATTATTAGATAAGATAAAACAGTCTTATGGGAAGTAGGATTAGTTAATGTATGGTCGTTGTCTGTTCCAATTGATAATAATTCTACAAAACCAACAACTTGAACTCCAAGATAGGATTTACTTTATACAGACAAGAGTGTCTTTGTTTTCAGGTTATTAAATTAACTCGGCTAATATTCTCAGTGCTTCACTTATTATCTAATAAACTGCTAATAGGTACGCTAAGAGGTGTGTTGTCCAACAATGTTAGCTACACAATTTGAAAGAGTTCAAACAACCAATCAAGATTTCCATTTCCACAGTTCAAGCATATGATCCACATTACTAGCATACAGTTCAAGTAATAGAACAAATATGTTAACTCTGTGTTGTTTTTTAACCAGGCAGTAACTTTCCCAATATTTTACAATATTTCTGAATCTTTCAGAAAGAAACTAATGGATGGAAGTAAAACGGTCATACAGAGATTAATTTATAAACTATGATGTATCTTTTAACAATGTATTCATCAAATTCTTTTACCACTTTTTTCCACTGATATTGGCAGTCATTTATCACTCACATGAAAGAAATAAAAAACCTTGTATTGAAAAGCAAGTCTTATGATACCAAGGGCTATTAAGAAGATTAACCTTTGCTATTCTATCCGAAATGTTTTCAGGGACCTGAGATGCACGGACATCCTTAACCTTCAAGTAGTTGTACATAACAACACCACAAAGTGCTGCACAAAAGAAGACAAGGAAATATTTAAAATAACCACACAAAATCTAAGTATGGGTAAATGATGAAGTAACAATAAAAATCTTCCACATTTGTATGAGTAGAGAAATACCAATTGCATAACCGATTATATTCAGCCCAGTTATTGTAGACTCTGGGAATATGATGGTGGAAAGGGCTATGAGTATCCAGTCTTTTAGCACACCAGCAACTCGGATGGTGACTGCCCCAGTTCTACCAATTACTAAGAATATAGAGAAGTTCAAGGCTAACGCACAAAGAGCATTGGAAAAGAAGATCCAAAAGTTGAACTGAATCTGTGAAACTTCCATCCCAGGCTTCTCCAGTACATACCAAGGAGCACACAGAAAAACAAAACTGCAAACAAAATACTATTCCTACATGAGCAGCTGAGCCCTAATACAACAATCAATCTAATTTCATTACCAATCATAGAAACTATCGTGGAACACTTCATCCACAAGTACATGCACCCAGACAGCAGTCTCAGTGTTTAACAGTAGATTGAGATAGCAGCTAGGCAGATCATGATACTTTTGCATTAGATACCATATCTAATTATCTATGCATTATGACAGGGTTTTTTTAAAACAAATTTTACAATTATGGGAAGAAACTTAAAAGTGGAATTTCAATCACCATTAAATCATATTACAAAACCTAATTGTTATTCGAAATGGAGTTTCAGGATATATGTAGTTGATGTCAAATTGTCAATTATGCTATAAAACTTGACAAGCATAAAACACTCAAAACAATAAAGAGAGGAGAGACTGACTATTTTGCAATTTTGAGTAATATCATAACATCATATGAAATCATTTTCTTTGAAATAAAAAAAAATCTTGAAGCATTTATATACAGTACCTGCATGGAGCTATGTAATATAAGCTGGTGATTGGATTTAGGGTCAAGCCCTTCTTCTGTAGAAGAACTTGAGTTAAAACCAGCCTAAGAGCTTCTGCAAAGATGCCCGTGACCTGGTAAAGTGTGCCAACTACATTAAAATGAATTTCCCCATATGATGAGATGACAACTCCAACACTGACGAGCAACATGTTTAAGAACACGTCACACCTTGCTTTGTCAGTGCCACACATAACAGCCATGATAAATGTTGCCACAGGCACTGTAAAATCCATACCCATCCAATATAAGGAGCCAAGCAGCTTTGCTTAAAGAGCATTATCATAGAATTGAAAAAACAACATTTGTACTTTTCATAGACATACTTAGAGCTTTGAGCATCTGGATGAAGGCTACTGAGATGTACAAGTAAGCTGTGTTGCCAAACCTGTTAAGACAAGGAATTGAAAACAGCAAAACAGTCACTCCCTCAGAAAAGTCAACATGATTCATAAGAGTTTGGAATTTTCTACACGTATGGAACACGAAGCATTTAATTTCTAGAACAGAAATATAGAATAAATTGTCCAGCAGAAAATCTAACTCAATTATAAGTTATCGACAAAAAAAGAAGAAGAAGAGTGTAACCCTGAATAGAAAGGCTAGGTTCTACCATATAAATGAGGCACAAAACCCAGTGCAATAGCATACAAGTAAGCAAATGACAGTGGTCAACAACAAAATCAAGCTGCAAATTCAAAACATTAAGCGCCTAAGAAAAGCCCTGCTTGGTACAATAAAACTTCTGCCAATGGGAAACAGCATATTGAAAGTACCATTCAAAAGCCCACCCAGGAAAATAATCTGTGTGCTAGGATATGGATATATAGGAATCCAAATTTTCCAAATCACTCATGTTATGCTCTTCTAGACAGGAGTTTGGGTCAAATGCAAAAACAAAACATAATTAAGGAAAGGAAGGCCCCTTCCTCAATTGTGCTCGGAAAACAGCTTAAGCTGGGACAAGGTTACAAATCGCAGACTAAGCTCAAGAGATAAGCCATGGCCATAAATACCTGAACCACAAAACTGCTATAAAACTTGCACAAGAGCCTAGTGCAGATCATCTTGCCAAACCAAACTTTGCCTACTTAATATATGATAAATCTCAGTAGTATTCCAGCAGCGATCCAGGTCTGATGACAACATAAATCTTTTGAAGAATTTCTTTTTCCAAAGGCTGGCATAAGAATATATAACATGCCAGATTTCTCGTTTCACATATTATTGTCATACAGTTTCTATGAGCCAAATTAACTCATATCTCACCAGAACAGCATTTTCACATTTAAGTTCTTACCAAAGACTTGCTGCAAAGAAGGCACTTATTGGCACAACACAGGTTATGTATCTGCAAAATTATTAAAAAAAAAACAATCAGAAAAGTGACAATGGACAAACAGAGAATGAAAACAAAGTTATATCACTTACATTTCCAAAGTCATTTTGACTGGAGATACAACCTGCATGTCCAGAAAAGAAGGAGAAATCAATTCCAGTACTCAAAGAGATTAAAAGAAGGCAACGAATTGCAGAAGTACAGAGCTTTCAATAAAGTATTTTGCTTGACCCAGTGTAAGATCACACTTTTTGGAGAAACATGAAGAAAGTTACCATACATTTGCAACATATGTTACAGAGCAACTGCTCAAAATTCAATATATGAGCTCCACCTACATGCTGAAATGTATAGCTAAATGGATACAAGAATACATAAAGAATAAACCTAATCCTAGGCTATTTTAGTTTGTTCTTCAAAGAAAGGTTCATTGTATAAAGGACCTGCCAAGGGATTCACTGAATGATGGGAATTGAAATGAGAAGTTTTCACCTCTTTTTTTTCTGGTCGGAATGAATGAATGAGCTAAAACAAATGAATATGATACTCTTTATCATAGATTTTATGTCTTACTTGATCACTGAGAAACTCTAGCACTAACATTCTTCACATTTTCCAAAGATAAATCCAAAACATTGTTTAAAGAATCTATAACATTCTAAGATAGAGAAATGATAACTTAAGAGCTCAAACAAGAGGTACATGCACAGTCTTCTATTCAGCCATATGAAATAAGGTCTTGTTCATTCCTGTGAATTAAAACCATGTCACCCACAACTTAATTGACTGTTTTGTGATTCCCATAATAGCCATCTAGGCTCCAAAAGCACAGGGAATCAAATTATGTAGGAAGTCATTACCTTAAATACACGAATAAGGAAAAAGGCTACAGCCCCTGAAAACCCCATATGAATCATCGTAAGTGTAATGGGAAATGGAAAGTCGAAATATTTTGGTGAGAGCACCCACTGCAATAAAATTCATTGAATCATACTTCAATTAATAGTTCAGTTCAAAAGATAAACATAGAATTACAGCTTAAGTTTCAAGTAAACCATATAAACCACGATGCTGCATAAATGAAAATGGCATTAACCACCAAGTAAACATGTATATATGTCCAAAAAAGGATTTATTTACCGTAGAGAACCAAAAGTGGGTCACCTCTACAGGTGCTAGGAACTGGCTTAAACTAGGCATAACTTCAGAGCTTACACCCTGGTGGAAGAATTGAATAACTGGGACACTGAAGCAATCCTTACCAGATTGGTCCCGAGGAGATTAAGAATTGAGTTTAATTCCCAAGGGAAAGTTCATAGAAGGCAAGAAAATGCTATAGAAAATTAAAAGAAAACACTGGATGCCTGTCAACTACATGAGCAGGCAGCCATAGTGACTACCAAACAGTTAGAAAATGCGTGACTATACACAATTAGGCTTCTTTGGGTGCGAGTATCAGCTCATTTCTTTATGAATTCAATGTCAAAGACCAGATGTTGGCTGATGAACAAAAGGATGTGGTGGCTAACTAACTGCAATTTCAGGGTTCAAATATAAAAGAAAAGACAGCATCAAAATAATACAGTAACGATGTGGCAAACTGCAATAATATCCTAGGCTGATACACTTGCATAATAATAATAAGGAAGATGGTGATGGTGATGGAGATGGTGATGGAGGTTACCTTGTTGTACAAAATGACTCCAGACGAAAGCAAAATGTAAATCAAAAGGTAGAGATAAGTCAACACCAACGGCTTATTCACAATCATGTTTGCCTTTTTTGTGCTTTGCTTCCTTACGCCAAAAGCAAGAGAAGAAAACCCACCTCTTCCTTTTCCTCTTCCTCTCTACCTCTGTATGTAAATTGTTATTACTTCTCTGGTTTCCTCCACATCATCTAAATCCATTTCAACTCATTCGTATGTAAGAAAATTAAAAAAAAATAAAACAGACCTCCTGCACTAGGAAAAAAAAAGTGAGTTAGGATGACCTAATCGAACTAAATTTATCTAAGATAGCAAAATAATCAAAATTGAAAACAAAACCCTAGATCACCAACAAAAACAAACAAACAAACAAACAATGCAGGGAATAAGAAATTCAAATCGAGCAAAATGAAATTGAAAGGGTCTCCCTTCAATTATTTACCAAATGCGAGATAGAGAGAAGGGGAGAGTCCGATCCGATCAATGGAAATGAAGGGTAACTAACAGGAATCACCGACAGCTAGTGATTGGAAAGACAGAACGAAACCAAGGGGAGAGGAGGGGGTGGAAATGGTAATAAATGAATGGGTGAGTGATGAGACACTACAAACTGTTAGTCTGCTACTACTTCTGATGATATCGATTGATGAATGAATGAATCACACAAGTTTGTTTTCTTCGTTTCACAGGAGAAGGAAAAAAGAAATTGATTGATTGATGTTAGAGCTTAAGTGCACGTGTGGCATTGAGGCTGCGGCAGAGGGTGACAGTCAGCCACAAATATTAGCACGTTTTGTTATATTAAGTTTTGTTTGGATGGAATCCATTTAAATTAAGGCTGTTATCATATTTTAACAAAAGCAAAATTTCTATGCGTCTGCTTCATTGTTCAATGTTCACGTGAATTAATTTAAGTGGAGCGTCTTCACTGTTTATAAACAGTGGATACGCATGATGCAGACGGGTTCTCTCCCAATCTAAATGTATTGAACTGGTCCAGTAAAATAAAAAAATTCTAATAAAATTTTTTAGATATTATATTTTATTTGAAAAATTAATGTTTAATAATAACACTATATAATTCTATTAGAAGAAGATTCCATGATGAAGTAGTATTTGTAAAATTTGATCGCAATCTCAATTTTATCCCTGATGATATTTTATCTGATATTGTTGTACATTCAGGAAGCCATGAAAAACATTCTTAACTAAATATATTAAAATATTTTTTATTCAACCTCAATTTCAACCACAGTTTTAACCAAACATATATTTTTCCAAACTAACCTCAACTAAAAGTAGTTTTTATAAAAACAATATTTTTCAAAATATAACTACAAAAACTACCATAATACTAAACACACTCAAATTCATACAATGCAATCACGATTTGTTTTAGAGGATTCTATTTTAATTATATGATAATGAAATATTTTAAAAAATATTAAAATTTTAATTTTAATAAGAAAAACTTTTTAGTTAAAACTTTATATATATATGATTAAAAACTATCATTAAAAATTTTATTATTTTTATATAAAATTATTATTAAAAAAATTAATTACTTTTTTTTACTGATCAAACATTATACATTTTTATTCAAAAAAACTATGCTATTAATAAAATAAACATGTTTATATATATATATTAAAAAAAATTACTAATGAATATTTATTGAAATAAAATATTTTTTATTATTTTTATATAAAATTATTATTAAAAAATTAATTAATATTTTTTATTGATCATACATAAATTTAATTAAATCTTGTTTTTCGAATCATTATACATTTTTATTCAAAAAAACTATGCTATTAATAAAATAAACATATATATATATATATATATATATATGATTAAAAACTATCATTAAAAATTTTATTTTTTAAAGTATAACATTATATGATTAATTTTAAAATATCATAGTTAGTATTTTATTTTAAAATTTCAAAACATAAAAATTTTAAATAACAAAAAAAAGAAAGGACTAAGAGAATCAAGCAGAGGCATGCCTGATTTTTTATTAAAATAATAAAAGACATGGTGATGTGAACTTGAAGGCTAAGAATGGTTGATAATGATTACTTAAATTGAGGAACCAAAACTATTGGAATAAAACCTCTACCTCACAATTATAAAGAATCGCGAACGAAAAATATAAAAAAGAATACCACAAAGACAATTGATCTCTTATAAGTTTATGACAGTTTAATGAGAAACCAATAAGTATGAGCAATCCTCACACAAACAAACAAAATATTATTTTGAAATCAAAGTTTGTAAAAAAACTAAATACAAGATAAATAATTCTATTTATAATATCTAAAAATATTTTAAAGAAGTAAAATAGTATTAATCTAAATAGAAAAAAAGAATCTTAAACCACCTAGGAAAAAAATTCTTAAACCAACTAGAAAAATAATATAAATCCTGCATAATAGCTTTTGGACCTTATCGCAAGGTTTTTCTAATGTCTAATGAAATTTTTACCGTATAAGAAACAAGGCATTTAGAATCTTCTAACAAAATTTAAGCATAATCCAACAAGCATATTAGAAATTATGTTTGTTAACGTAAAATTATGCATTATGAAAAATAAGCCCAAATCTCCTCTCCTTGTCCAATTTGCAAGCTATCAACTTGGTATCTTTGAAAATTAAGGATTCCTTGTAAAAGAAGGATTGTTGTTGCATAAGGAATGCTTGAACAATAGGGATTATTTCTTGGCAGATTTCAAGTTTGATTTCAAACACGTCATTCTCACATGTCTGGATGAGTTATTTAGCCTACCAAATATAGATGTAAATATTAAGATGTCTAGTTTCCAGTCCAATTATAATCATCATAAAATTCCACTTATAGCTTCATATATGTCACAAACAGTATATAAAGGTTTAGTCTAGCAAATTTGCAACTTAATAACCCTAATATCCATAATCATATCAATCAATTTCTCTTGGATCCTATTAATTTCAAACCTTGTAATAAGCCCAATTAGTACCTCTAATGGGTCCTTAAGTGATTCCACTAATTTGCATCATTCTCTATTTTCTCAAAAGGATTTGTCCTCGAATTAGGGGTGAGCATTTTCGATCCGGTTCGGTTTTGAGCCAAAATAAATAATTAAACCAAAATTATTTTTTTTCAAGTTTTTGAACCGAATTGAACTGAAAATCGGTTCGAACCAACCATGTTCGGTTCGGTTTTTTCCCTTCCATACCAATTTAAACCGAAATTATTTCGATTGAGTTTTTTTTTTGGTTTTTTTTTTCACTGGCCATATTTTTTCAGGGATTCTATTTTCATATTGTTTCTAATTATTTTTTCTGGGTTTTTCCATTGGCCATATGTTTCAAGGATTCTATTTTCATCTTGTTTATATTTTCATAGTTCTGTGCCTATTTTTTGAGAAATCTTGACTTTCTCAACAAGCCATCAAAACAAAGGGAAGACTAAAAGATATCTATTATTAAAATGTAAAACCATCAAAACATTATTATTTGAACAAGAGGAAATGAATTACAAATAGTTTACATAAATCCTCACCATCTATTGAGTGCCAAACTTGATTCCAAATTGTTGTCCTTACAAGACCAACATCAAGGAGAGCATAGAAAAGCCTTTTACGGTTCAACATAATAGTCTTCTTTTGTTACATGTGCATTGAAAATTATACAATAATTAAAGGATTATGTGAGAAATAGAAAGAAGAAGGATAAAAAAAAAAAGCAGAAGTAATAAAGAGGGGTGTGTCTTTGATAGGAGGAATAAAACAATTAAAAGCAAAAGTGAAGAGGGACGGGTCTTGGATAGGAGGAGCATGAAGTAGGAACTTAACAATTATGGAGCATGAAGGAAAATCAAAGAAGAGAGATGTAGAGAGCAGAGGGAGGGGGCGGCTAGTTTTGTTTTTAGGGAATGCTAATTTAGGTTTAGGGTTAGAAAAAACATCCTATTTATACTTGTTTTTTTTTTAAGTGCTGGCCTGGTTGAACTGGTTCGGTTTGGTTTGGTTCAATGGTTTCAGACTTTGAAAACCGAACCGAATTGGAATTTTTTTGTGATTTTTTAATTTGTTAATTCGGTTTTTTTTCGGTTTTCTCGGTTTAATCAGTTATTCGGTTTTTTTGCTCACCTCTACCTCGAATCAACAATAAAAACACTATTTTATGGGTAATACATCTTATTATTAATCTTCCAACAAAGAATCAAAAACCTTATTTTCTCTTGTAAAAGACATTGTTCACAACATTCTCTATTCTTTTCTTCATAAATAACCTCTTTTCTTTCTTTCCTTTTGACCAATTCACCATTTTCTTTCATCTCAAAGCTCCTCAACAAACTCTTACATTGTTCCATAAGACCAATTGAAAGAACTCTTATGCTATGGTCATTAGCTAGTGCATTTTGTATGTGCTCCAAAACTACCAAACTCTCATTATTGTCTTCATCTTATTCATCTAAGCCTTCTAAAATAAAATTGCAATGATCCACTTCGTAGTCATTATTCTTGTTATTGTATTTAAGTTCATTGGTTATTTCACTTTTATTGTCTAGTGAAAGAATTTTTAAATTATCACAAATCTCAGAAAACTTTTTGTTTTTTTTTTTTGCAATCTTTAACTTCATAGACATCATTGTTACTCTCATTTTAAAGTTCATGCTTAATTTCCCCTTTATCCTCTAGTGAATGATCTAGGTTTTGGTATGAAATCATTATTGTATCAATAGTTTTTTTTTCTTTTGAACTCTTTCTCATTTTCTTTTCCAACAAGTTATAAGAACCTAACAAGTTTTCAACCTTCTCACTTTTAGTTTTAAAATTTGACGTCTTTGAATCACCATTTAATCATTTTTTTTTCATTTTTTGTATTGGTATGATGATTTCCATTCATCCAGTAGTTTATTTGTTTTTTTAATAAGCATTGCAATTTGTTCATCCTTGCTCACCTTAATGAATTGCATACAATTTTTTTTTATCATCAACATTCACAGCTTGGAGCCTTAGTTTCTCTTACCTTTTTGCATTAGGATCTCTTTGGAATTACAACAAATTAGTAAGTATAGCTTTAATCCTATCCATTTGATTTTGCATTTTATTAAATTTCTTCATGTGCTCAAATCCTTGTTGCACAACTTGTAAGAAAGGAAGGTGTCTTGTCTTCCTTAGGGGATTACCCGTATTTATGAGATATCATCAAATCTGAAATTTTACATTAGTAACAAAAAATATCTCACACATTTCCTCATGTGTTTACATTCAATATGATGTCATTCCACTCTTGCTTCACCCAATTCTAGCTTTTCATGATAATATGTTCACGATTTCGCATATTACCTATTATGCTCTCATTTTCAATTCTTTAAGGAACTAATCACAAACAATTAAAAAAAATCAAAGCCTCGTAACGATCAACCACAAATCTTAAGACTCAAAACAATCAACAAAAACAATAAAAAAAAATGTGTTACGAATACGAAAACAATACGAGATCAAAATAGCAAAAAAAAAAAAAACGATACGAACACAAAAATCAAAGCGCAAACACAACAATGCAATAAAGACTCTAATGGTAGTAATCAAAGAAAATTTAGTGAAGCAAGCTGTAACATCCTCAATTATTTTCATGAAATCAATACATGATTTCTTATAATTATTAGGGTGAGTTTTTTTTATATTATATTTGGAAATATTTAATTGGAAAATCTACCAAAATTTCAGTATAGTTTCCTCTATACCGGGAGGTCCCAAGTTATTGACTAAAAACCTGTTACACTCCAATACTCAACAATTTCACATCCCATACATTGTCTAAACATCATGGACTCATCAAATCATCAAATCAAGGTATCTCAATTTTTCAATTTATCATTCATCATATTCATTATATATCACTACACACACGCATAAATGATCAGTTCATATAAAATTAGAGCAATACAATCACATACAATAATAATTTTAACACAATAAAGGAAACTAATAAATTATCATAAACTTACACAAACAATTTAGTTAAAGCAATATAAACTTCAATGTGATTATTATTTGTTACATAGCCTATTACAATACAAAAAGTTTCTATTACACGTTCATTTAAAATTAACAAAAAAGCCATCCTAATATCTATTATTCGACTCGTGGCTGTGAGGTACCTGTAAATAATTTGTACAATAAAAAGTAGTGTTACTGCATGAAATATTATCAAGAAGAATAAACATAATAATACATTTAAATTGCAAACTTGTCTTTATCGACAATCCCATTTTTTTAGTCAATAGAATTCATTCATCACATCGAAATTTCCTGATCATCCTCAACCTAAGGTGACCATCTCATTTCTTGTAATAGCCTTTTTTGCTGGTTATCAAATTCCAAAGCCAAATTTTCTAGGTTATCGGGTACCTCATTCCTTCACCCATGTCCAGGAATTAGTCCCATTATAGGAAAACTAATTCCTTCATCCTCTACCAGGTATTAGTCTCATTATTGTAAAACTAATTCTTTTACCCTTTATCGGGTATTAGTCCCATTACGGGGAAACAAATCTCTTTGCCCTTTATTGGGCATTAGTCCCATTACCAAGAAACTAATCCCTTCGATCTTAAACCATGATTTGAACACAATATATTGTTACATTTACAAAAAAAAAAAAAACCTAATGCAATAAATTGAGTAAAGAAAAATGATAGGGTGTACGACGCCTACCTGTTGTTGTAGCTTGAGTAATACCTCCTTATTGCTGCACAACTCTCATGGCCTCTCTTGTATCAACATGTTTACTATATTACTTTTCTTTTCATGTTCATTTTACATAATATTATTCTAGGTTTATTCCTAACAATTTAACCTTCATTTCCACTTCAATTCTCATTAGAATTCATTTCCTTCCAATTAGGCATAAGGAATTTATTCATTCATTGACACATTCTTCAAAACAAATTACACAAAACATATAAAACTTACTAACTTCTAACTATTTTAAATTTAAGAATTCTAAATTTATTTTTCCTTTTATTGTTCTGAAATATACTTAATAAGAGAGGATATGAATTTTTCTTCAAACTTTCCCATATGGAACACATTATTTTTTACTTATTCTCCTTACACATACAAGAATTTTAAACAAACTAAATGTCGCATGTGGGCGCGCGGCGTGAGCAAGATGTCGGGATTGAGGAGTCACCACCTAGTTGTTTAGTTCAGGGTTATTATGAGACCCAAATATATTGGTCTTATAAAAAATTATAGGGTGAGGAACTGATTATGGTTAGGGAAGGAAGTAGCACTCCTAGCGCACCTGTAAACACCAAAAAAAAAAAATGAAAGTCCCAACAACCCCACCATCGCTGCCGAATTTTGAATCGAAAGCGACACAGTTTTCGCTGCCGATTCCTGGATTCGGCAGCGACATAATTTTTGCTGTCGATTTCTGGATCAGCAGCTATGCAGTTTTCGTTGCCGACTTCTGCATCGGCAGCGACATAGTTTTCGCTGTCGATTTTTGAATCGACAGCAACTTAGTCTAATTGAAAGTTTAGGAAACAATCAGGTTGTCTTAAGGAGCTAAGAGGGAGGGGTAAAACCGGTTTTAGACAGACCAAAATATGGACAAGAACACATCTAAACCAACCCCAAACACCCCACCTTATTTAATGTGAAGTATAAATGCAAGTAGAGAGAGAAGGTGACACTTTCTCTTTCCAAAGTCTGGCAACAGCATCTGCATGCTTCTCTTCTCTTCCTTCTTCCCAACAAAAACTTAAACCAAAACCAGCAAAGAGTACCTCTTTGAACGTATGAGAGAAAGAGAGAGTTGAGATCTTGAGTGAAGGCTGAACAATTGTTTAGAGAGAAGGGAAAAGGGGTTGGAATGGGTGGGAAGAAACTGATAGAAGAAAGAGAACCGAGAGAGAAAGAAGGAGAAGGAGAACTGGGAGAAGGAGAGAAGGAATTCTACCAAACTGTCCAGATAAACTTAGATTTAAAAGGTGGTGCGGCCGAGATCGGACCATCGTCAGGATAAGGACCACCCGCAGGTAGAGCAGGTAGGTGACTTTCACCTTCCTTTTTCATAACATTGATTTATGAAATACTCTACCATGAATGTTACTATATTGTTTTAGTACAAATACCAAACCGCCAAATGAGTAAATGTTGAAAAAATAATTGATTATCTCCGGCTAATGGCATCCGAATGGATGACCGGGACAAATGATTGATTAGCTTCGGCTAATGACATCCGAATGGATGGCCGAGACAAATGGTATTAGCTTCGGCTAATGGCATCTGAAGTGGATGGCTGGGATGATGAACGGTTAACCTCGGCTAATGATGCCTTAAGAGGATAGCTGAATTTAAGATCATGGCTGGTTGCAAGAATTAATGCATTTATATGTACTATAAGTCATGCATACCAAGTACATAAATGAATTATGAATGTTACGCTTCAAACATGGGATGATGTTAATGCTTCATTAAACTGCCAGATTGCTTATTATTATTATTAAGTAATCACATTCTTATAAATGTTTTATACTGCAGCAGGGACGTCACACCAATGAGGTGCATAGAAAAACCAATACATAGGAACCTACTTTTGCAAGGAACCATGTAGTTGCATTTTAAATCACGATGTATTTTGTATGAACAAAATGTACTGAATGTATAACTATCATTAGATGCTTTTGTTTCAATCCGTGATGACTACTAGTAGAATAGAAATGCAAAGTTATGTCCATTTAAGTTTATTTTAATGCAAACTTGTGATTAGGCAATCTTAATATTATGTGTATATGTAAGTTTTACTTTTAAACATGATGTAAATTGATGTTGATGTATGGATTGCATCTCGAGAATGAGAGGAAACAGGTTCATCGAAATCTAATGTGATGTTATGTCAAGTATGTATATATATAAAAAAATATTGTTGTTTTGGCTTGAAAAGCCGGGTTGTTATAGTTGGTATTAGAGCACTTGGTCTGGATCCTGAGGATCATGGATAATTATGTTGTTGTGGTAAATTTCAGGATGGTGCACACTCGACAAGGAACACAAACTAAGCCGCCCTCCTTAGAAAGGAGGAGTGAGGGCCAAGGTGCCCAAGGCTGGCAAGATGAAGATCCTTTGGATGATATGACATCTCATGCTCTGGTAATACCACCCGAAATCTTGCAAGGAGGAGCCGCGGTAGCGGGGGAAGGCTAGAGGCTTAACCAAACAGAGGGAGTACCCCCAGTTGCAGCTGAGCAACAAGAAAGATCAGAGGCACAACCGTCGACTATTCCAATTGGTGTGCCTCCGTAGTATGTAGACGCAAGACTCCTTGTACAAATAGTGAAAGCAGTGATGGAGGGCATGGCTGGCTTGGCGACACAAACAACTCCTGCCACGCAGATTCCATAGATAACCCCTATGAATGGCGCAGCCACGAACAACATGGTGCTATTGGTGCGACTAGTCAAAAGTATGAGGGAAATGGGTTACGAATCGTATATGGGGGAACAAGATGCAAAGATAGCCGAGAGATGGATTGGGAAAGTAGAGAAGACCATAATTCAGATAAACATACTTGAGGGTTTGAGGGTAAATTGTGCAACCGAGACACTGACTTGGAGTGACGTCAAGACAAAGTTTGAGAATTAGTTTTATTCCAGGTACCATCGCAAGATGAAGGAATAAGAGTTCTTGACGCTAAGACAGGGTGATATGTCGGTATTGGAGTACAAAAAGAGGTTCCATGATCTCTCATTTTATGGTTTAAATCTGTGAGGGAGTTGATTGAGACTGCACAAGCTCTGGAGGCTTGTATTGGAGAAAGTCAACAGGTACATCAGAGTATAGGCAAAAAGAGAGACGAGGATTACTTCAGTGGCAAACCACCACTTTCGAAGAAAGGAAAAAGTGGAGTGTTTGAATAGTACAGGAAAAAGAAGAGTTTGATGGTACCACCCCACCAACAGTCAGGTGGGAGAGTGATGGTTGGGTAGTCGCACTCGAGGGCAAACTCTTCAATTGGGACTGGTGACCGCAAAGATGTTGAATATCCTTCTTGTGTAAAATGTGGACAAAAACACCTTGGGGACTGCTCAGTCTCCCTAGGACGATGCTTTGTATATAGAGGAGAAGGTCATGGGTGGAGAAATTGCTAGTATTTAGGGCAAGGGTGTCTTTACTGTGGCGGAAGAGGTCATTATAAGAAGGACTGCCCCAACAAGAACACTGGATGGGTACAGAGCTATAGGCAGCCAAGTCAGAGCCATCAATAGTTGCTTGACAACTTTTTATGATCGGCTTGTTTTAACTCGTAAGTGCACGGGTGTGCGATGTAGCAATTAACTCGGTAAGATCGAGGTCATATCCATAGAGAGCTAGATCTGGAAATTAAGCTAGGTAACAAAAAAAACTCTAGAGAAATTAAATTAACAATAACTTGGTTGAAAATAATTGATGGATTTGTTTTCAACGATGAAAAGGTGTAAATAGATTTTAAATGACAAGAAAAAGTAAGTCTTGGTCCAAATCAATTTTAATGGTGATGTATTGGTGATTCCTTCAACATATATAAGATAACTCAACCTAATATCAA
>Ga0307515_10006731_pt1 | contig 22891 bp, 14 predicted proteins | sample 17_EM_MG_FD_194513 | JGI IMG/M metagenome (GOLD analysis project Ga0307515, IMG submission 194513) | Populus trichocarpa ectomycorrhiza microbial communities from riparian zone in the Pacific Northwest, United States - 17_EM | ecosystem: Host-associated > Plants > Roots > Unclassified | place... | reverse complement strand
CTTTGTTTAGTTAAGAGACAATATGGCTAAATCGTAAGACAACTTGTCAGACCAGATCAAGTTTAATAGTAATGATCAAGGCTTATAAGCATAATGAGTGTTATTTTTATGAGAAATCATTTTTTTTATATAAAATAGTTCTGTGTATTAGCTCAATTGAAAGAGGAAGGAGTTCGAAACAACTTTTTTTTTCTCTTTTTTTGTAGCAATGATTAGGCAGATATACATGATTAGATTAAATTTTAATAAGGTCTTATAAATCAATACCAAGAACTAGGGAAACTAGATTGTTTTTAAATTGAAGGGGAGCTAGATCCATGTTATCTCAAAAGTCTTTTTTATATATAATTTGTAAAATATTATGAAATTATAACATAATTTTAAGATTGATTTATTTAGATTTTATATGAAAGTGATTCTAAGATCTTTAAATTCAAAATAAGTTCACACTTAAAATTATAAATTAATTTTGTTTCACATTAAATTTTCAAACTATAAAAGCATTCAACCGACTTATTAAACTTCGATCTCTTTATATGTTATTTGTTCCGTTTATGTCATAAGTTAAAATAGCTAATTGTTTTTTTTTACTAGTCTAAGGCTTAATATGACAAAACCCACATGGTACAAGGTTAAAATTATCAGATAACACCTTATAAGTTTCATATTAAGATTTATTTGTTAAAGTTAGTTTTACTTTTCTTTTATATGTTAGAAAGTTTTAATTGATGTTTAGGTGTTGCATGTGTTAATTTTATATGAAATTGTTGTAGACAAATGATGTTTATATTTCACTAGATAAGGTGCTCATGCTTACACCACGAGCGGGTTATCTCACTTCTATAATGATTTAAAATGATATAATATGCAAGCGCATGGTTGAAACATGTAAGAGAAGGATCGATGACGAAATGTAAAGGAACCATTATCAATGATGAAAGAGTAAAGTGGTTCAATGACCCATCAAAATAATAATAATAAAAAAAGTTCTAACAAAAAGTGTTGTTAACGACCTTTAGGCATTGTTCTTGTTGCTTTTGCAAGGATTAAAAAAAAAAAACATGCAATGAACAAAAGAGAATAGCAGGTCCAAGAGGTAAAGAAACCACATCACAAAAAATGAGTATTATTAATAGTTAATCCACAGCTTTGGCTGAAGTTCTTTGATCGCAGACAGAGTTGGAAAGGTAGTGACCTTGCTAGGGGAAACAAAATAGGTTAGAAAGAGAAAAGTACATGTATAGAACAAAAGAGTAACAACTTATATAGGCTGGTAAAAACATCAAAAACAAAGAAGACACAAGCGCAAGCACGGGCACACACACATGTCCCTTCAAAGAAGGAACATATGAGTAGGTCTTGTAAATCAAGAGAAACAAAACAGTTTGAGCAACAATCAATCATATGTAGAAGTTTTCCTTATTAATGCAACAATATCATCCAACTCTCTTACATTTAAAAATTAAAATTTATTTTGTTGGAAATTCTGTCAATTTCCAAGGTCAAAATCTGATGCTTCCAAAGATAAATTTATACATAAAAATGCACAAGTTAGTGAAAATAAAAGTTTCATATGTTTTTTTTCTTAGAACACTATAGCAATCTATTCATAAAAAGATATAGTTCCACCTTGCCTGTTTTGTAACTTTCTTACATGGAAGGATTTTCAAATCAATGAGAACATCTATCAAACAACTTAATCTCCCATTAGGGTTTATTTATTGTTGTTATTGTTTTTTTATCATATAATTAAATGAAATGATCTTATTTAAATAATCTAGTAAGGTCTATGACTCAAGTCATGATTTTTTCTTCTTCTTTAAAACACGCTAGTAGTGCCTAAACATTATATTTTTTATGTTACAAAAAATTCAGTCTAGCCCTCTGCGAAGTGCAGATCATCTATCTAGTAGAACCTTAAGAGCTTGTTTGTTTTTGTAATTGAGGTTGAGGTTTGTGCATGAGATCCACCAAAAAAACTAGAAAAAACATGAAAAACTAAGTTTTGTAGTTGAATTTTGTGCATAATTGGATTGTATCCAACCTCAACATCAACTATAACCACAAAAACAAACACACCTAAAACAAATCTAGCTTTATACTTTCAACACTTCTTTTCAAACTAGGTATGTTGACACTCTCCTTCACACCTAACTTCATTCATTCCAAGCATGTCCTTTAATTTTTCAAAGCTCTTGAAGGGTAATGGTTTGGTAAAAATATCAACCATTTACTTGAATATGTGGCAATATACTAACTCCAATCTTCTATTTAACATGATCTTTGATGAAATAAAACCTAGTTTATTTTTTCTCTTCTCCCATATTATATTAGATTATTGGCTAACTTTATCGTTAATTTATTGCCCATATAAATGATATTTGATTTTGTTTGGGATGCTTTAATATAGCTAGCAGATTATTTAATAAGATGGGCTCACAAATTGGCGAGCTCAAATCGTTGGATTTTTTTCCAGCTATTTAGGTTGGCCCAACGACTGAAGTTTCTATCATTAGCTTAACCTGATACCTTACCTTGGTTTTTATGCCCAACATGCTCTTTTATATGTTTTTTATAGGTTCTTAGGAATCAATGTATAAAGTTTTCATGCACACAATATTTTATTCATCTATGCACACAACTTTTTTTATGCCACCAATATTTCTATTAATGACATGTATGACACATCATAATTAACTACATCTCCACCAATGGTAAGCATCACACGCTCCTCAATATTATTTTATATTCCTAGGCTTGTGCATAACACACCACCATGGTTAGTCAATAGGTTTTTATTTTTTTCTATATGAAAAGCATTGGTTAGAATTGACAAGCATCCTTTTTTTCTCCAATGGATTGCCAATTCCACAACCAATGATAAGCACCAATTTTTCCATACAATGATATGTCTCTTTCTACATGAAAAATATTAAAAGACTGGATGTATAAATATACCCTATCACTAGGGACAAACATGATATGAGGTTAGTGATTACATGATCTTCTAAGAACGAACACCATCCTCACTAAGTAAAAGACTTTCCACTTTGTCATTAAGTATTACACACTCATCTTCAATGAATATGTCAAAACAAGTTCAACTTAGACAACTACGATAATCTTATAGATCTAGAGAGCACATCCAAAATGTTAGAAGTATCCTAGAACTTGTGACATAAAAGAGTGATGTCATATGTAAAATTCTCCTAAAAACAATCTATAGATCTACTTAAGTGTCGTACAATAGCCTTCATCATGGCTCTTTCTTTAGTTTACATGATGTTTGTGTTAAGCTCATCTTTTATTTTAGCACAAGTATTCCAGTTAAAAATAACACGACTTAGCTATTCGTCATTACATAATGAAAAGATAAAAGCACAAGAGCATATCTCTAGATATTTAACGAGAGAATTTTTAATATAAAAAATATACTTAAACCCTTTGTCATTAAAGCTCTAATCAATGGAGTCTCTAACTTTTCATTATAGGAACGTCTGTATACCCTTCATGAAGGAACTATCTTCAATGTAAAATAGGCAATGAAGAATCATATTTAAGTCAAAGAAGCAAATGTGACCAAGCAAAAACACTCTTATTTCCATAAAGCAGAATCTCCCAAACAATATTATTCTCCAAACAAGCCATCTAGAAAGAGTACCAAGGGTTTCATTTATAATCGACTAACATTCCTTAAGCTCCTAACCACCATTCAACACTACGCGTGTAGATATGTTAACCACCATCCATAGAAAGGATTTTATGTGATACCTATCTCCTATAAAGAGTGACATGAACACAAGGGATCCTAATAAGTTTTGTTACTTTCATCATGACTCTGGTCATGATATTGAAGAATGTCATGCCTTAAAAAATAAGATACAAAGATTGATCTCCAAGGAATATCTTCAACAATTTGTGAAGAAAAATATGCAATTTAAACAAAAAGAAAGAAATCCTAATGATGCATTACTTCACTTGACTGGTCTTTTTTAATTTAAAATAAAATCATTAATGATAATACTTAATCACTAAAAGGTAAGTAAAAAAATTACGACATTGAAGTGAAAGTTTACTTATTTTTTAAGTGACACAAATAATCCATTTTTAAACTGAAAACGTATTTCAACAAAGATGTTCTATCAGCCACCACATCTCAAGAAATTCTTACAATGACATTTAAAAAATTAGTTTTACAACATTTATAGAATTTTGAACTTGTTTTGTTCTAATGCATAATGGAAAGAAACATGAAGGGTGTTCAAAACCCAAGAGAGGTTGAAAAGGGATTATTTATTATTCTTCTTACGGGTTTTATTTTTTTTAAAACTTTATTACGTGATGTTTTATTAAGTGTCGTACGGGTGCCACTTGATGTTAATGGCTTCAGTTCTCTTAGGTATTTCATATTAGCAGGTTCCTGTATTTTTTCTTTCTCTATTAATCAATGAGTAGGTTGTATTTATGCTTGCAGAAGTTGTTTGCATTGCTGCTCTTCATAATATAAAAAGATATTTCCTTAATGATTTTTTTAGAGAAGAGTTATGTTGAATTTATTGATTTCATTGGTTTCTAAAGCCTAAAAAAATTGTATCAAGAGTTTTCTTGATAATCATTTAGAAGTTATTTGAATATGAGATTTTCGAGAATGCTAAAAGTTTGCTTGAGGATTTCAATTTGAGTAAAATACATTAAGAGAGAATAAAAGTGAAGCACAAATGTAAATGGTGGACTTCTATAACACATTTTAAGTAGGAAAAAAATGGTGTTCTTGAGCTCAGTGCTTGTACAAGTAATAATGTACATGTTTAGAGACTACAAATTGATGCTAATAAAGTTAAGGATGCAAATTTTAAAAGGCGGAGAAAATTTCCAGTTGATAGGTTGAAAGTGTTTTATAGCCTCTCCAAAATAACATGTTATCCTCTCATTTTGTTATGAGCCTTTGTCTGCTAATGGTACTTTTTTCTTTCTTTTAGTTTGACTTCTAGATGTTTATGAAACATATTCTATTGTTGTTTTCTATGTGAAGACTCACTCTTGTTCAAATGTCTATTTTAAAAATAGGAGTCATTGCCTTTAATTTGAGTGGATAAAGATATGACATCCATGCTATTTGTATATGTTGGAAAAGTGTTTTCCACCTCTAATGTCTCCTAAATATGAATTTTGAGTGCCTTGATAGATGTCGAGGGGTGGATGTGGTTTCTTATCATGTTATATTTATGTTATCATTTTATGGAACTGAATTGATTTTATTTTTGTTTTGATATTATTTTATATAATTTTATTGGTTGGATTGGCTGAAATATTTGATATGCACTTTGATGATCAATATATATTTTTGAATAAAGAGTTATCATATGGGTATTCAATACAAACTATAATGTATAGTTTTTTTCTTATTCTTTTTGTGAAAAACTTTTGTAAACGTTAAGTTCTATTCTTTCCATTTGCAAACTACACATATAAGGATCTAGATGCTCAAATGTTACCTTAAATCACCTGAGAGGAGGGTGAATTAGGTTTTCTTTTAAACTTAAGTTTGACCTTTTCAACTTTCATTTCTCTTTAACAACAAAACAAGATCAAACATGACCCAACCCTTTTAAGATAACCTCAAATTAAACACACAATCACAATTCAAACATAAACTACAATAAAGGAAAGAGATATGCATGAATTTTTATTGTAGTTCAGCAATAACCACCTACTCTTCACCCCATGTAGTAAGTTTAGGCTTTTACTATCACTTATGATCTTCATCATGGGTGAGACCTCACCTTTTATGTCCAAATCTTCTTCTAAGGCTCAAGATTTAAACCTTCACTCTCAAACAAGGTTGTCAAAAAAATTCATTTTTGACATGATACAAAAAATACAATGTAAACTTGAATTGTAACAACATATTGTAAAATTACAAATGATTTTTTTTCCATACATAGCTCAAGCTCTTTAAAATATATGGTTCAAGTAAAAACTTATATATAGTTTAAGTAACTTATTCATATCCATAGATTTTCATTAACTAATAATTAATAAACTTAAAATAATCAATCTACTAGTGTGTCATGTAAGCAAAAACTACCCTTATTGCCTTCATCTTCCTTACTATTTCTAATGAAAGCACCTGGTGTCTAAAACAACATTTTTCTCTTTCCCATCAACAATTGTCATGTTGCCTTATAATTTGCAGCATTAACGGTGATTTATTGTATAACATTTTCCTCGTTAATCCTCTCCTCAATAGCATTCAACATCTTAGATACCATATCAACAGTCTTAGATAAATTAGAGGTATCTCTGAATGATAAAAAAAAAAATTGTCGCTTTGGGACTAATAACCAAAAAATTTCAAATAGAATGTCTTTCCTTATTTGTCTATCAATTAAACATTATTGAACAACCTGCTTTTCTATTCTAACGTGTACTCCTCAAGCAAGTTCATTATTTGTCTACCTTGTGCTTCAAACACTTCTTTATAATATCATGGTAAAATAGAGGCTTAAAACATGAATCATGCTTTGCAATCAATTGAAGTGCCTTGAGAAACCTAGAGTTTTCACACAGTTAAATGGAATTGCATTAGTCAACATGTTTTTTCTCTAAGATCCTTTTTTAGTAGTTGATTAATGATAGTTTGTGTACTTCAACTCCTACTAGCTGATCTGTTTCCTTTTTCCTTTATGATAATTTTTTTCCTTTGATCTTCACCATCTTTTTTATATATTAAAGAGCTCTCCTTTTCTTTTTAGTTGTTTTTTGATTTTTTTTCACCAAAACATCTAAAATCATCTTCTTTATATTTTTGGTACTTATTGGCATGACTCAACATCATTATAATGCAAGCCAAATGATGCTTAAAAAGGAAAATGTCTTAATTGATATTTTTTTACAATACTTGTACTAAACTTTTTTTGAATTTTTATCAATGTCTATACTATGTTGCCATCCCGAATAATGCCTATTGTTTAAGGAATTTTTTTAAAATGCCATGTGTTCAACAATTCAAGGATCAATTCAAACCAGCTCTGTAATTAATTTAAACAAGATTATTAGAACTAAATTGTAATCAATTTGAACAAGATTGTCAGGCCATAATTTGTAAATATGCAAATAAGGTTACATGGAATAGAACATTACAAACAAGCATATATGACATAAGATAACTAGAATTTCTAGCAAATAGATGAAGTATCAAACTACACTGCATATTTTAATTCAAACATTATACAAACACATAATAAAAAATGCCACACATAATTTTTTTACAATTCAATTTCCAATTTCAACTTCATCAACTCATCATAATCCAAACAATATTAATAATATCAAAGCTTCAATAATATCTCTCATTATTCATAACATTGAAATCAAAATCATATAACAAAATCTAAACAATACTAACAATTTTCAACTTCATCAATAATGACTCATCATTCACTTCATTCAAATATTAATTTCAAATTTACCAATTTTTACCAATTATTTTTTAATCAAGTTAGCATGTAAACAGAAAAAAAATAACTTATTCTACAAGAATCAACCATAATCACATTCATTATATCATGTTTGTTTCTACAACATTAAAAACAAAAACAAGTTTCATTAAAATCATAAACACACTCAAATAAGAAATTCACAAACTAAAACTTTCACTAACATCACAAACACTCAATTTAATCAACACAAATCATTTTAACATCACAAATCACACTCACAAATCATAATTAAATCAACCAAACAAGTATGTAACTCATGAGTCTTCACACAATGTCCAATTAAACTATAAACCAAACATAAAAGTAGGGTTAACATGTTAGTGTTTAGGATCTTAAAAATCAACCTTCAATGATGGTGTAGGAGGTCATTAAAACAGATGAAAGTCAATAGTGACAGTGGCAATGTGTCTGCTTCACGAATAGGAGAACCATCATGATTGGTAGCATTTTTTCCCATATATTGGTGAGGTTTAGAGGCATTTGAAAACCTCTACATGATGCACCAACCTTTTCTCTTTTTACTTGTGGTAGTGGTGTAGTGTACCATTATTGAATATGGGAGATCAAATGGGTTGAAATCTTGGACCTTTGTCTCTCTACATGTAATTGAATCTTCTATCTCTTATTTTTTTTTTCCTTTTCATCTTCCTTTTCTTAACTATCTTGATTAATAGGCAATGATGATGTGTGTTTAGTTTTTTTTTTATTGCTTGTGGGAGATTGGAAGAGAGTGTAAGTTTATGTGTGTTTTAAGATAGAGACATTTTTTGCTTGGAGAGAGGAAGAGTTTTTTCTTTTCTTTTCTTTTCTTTTTAAATATGTGTAAAAAATGAGATTTGAAAATAAAAAGAAGATTGAAGTTTTACTAAGAAATACACTTATTTTTTGTAATGAAATGGAGCATCATTATATTTTCAATGAAAATGTAAAACCATTATTAAAATAATTAGTTTACCAATTTTACCGTGTTAGAACAATTCTAGTTTGATTTTATTAGTGTTTGAGTTTTTAAAGCGATTTTGTATGAAAAACATATGTTGACTTGTAAAATTGTATGATTTTACGAGTTAAATTATAATTTTAACAACCTTGCTCTCAAGCTTTTCCTAAAGCTCTCACCAAATTTCAAGTGGTTTCAAGTATCATTTATACTTCAACAATTGATTTCACTAAAAAAAAATAAAATTAAACACACAACTTACTAATTACTCAACATAAGATATAATGTAACAATTCAAGCTTTTAGAGATTATCTAACTCTTAAGAAATTAAAAACATACAATCAAAGATTAATAAAAGAAATTAGCTTAAATATGATCAAATAATGCTTAAAAGTTATAAGCTTTGGATTTCATCAAGGGTTAATGAAGTGAGAGTTGCCTTTTATATATATATATATATATATATATATATATATGAAGGATAGAAACTAGCCATTAATGGCAAAATGATGGCAAAAATTAAAACCGGTAATAAAAGGCATTTGGTATATTAGATGGGCTCCATAGATGGTTAAAAACCTGCCTAGTTGGTTGCCACATGTCCGATTAAAAAAGAAGCTAAAAACTCACCTATAGGGTGTTTGGTATGTCAAATGGTCTCTCTAGATGGTTAAAAACTCGCTTAGTTGGTGGTCGTGTGTCTAATTATGTAATTTATCTTATAGTGGATTTTGAATTTAAAATAGATGTAAGAACAAATGTGGAGCCTTTTCTTTTAAAGATAAAATCCAACAAGAAAAATTAATTACATAAAGAATTAAATGATACAAGAAAGAACAATCGTGCTCTCTTCAACTAGGATGATCATCCATGACTCTAATTAGTTAAAGTGTGAAAGCAAAATGATTTCGAGTTCAAAATTTTCATAGATATATAAAGGTAGGTAAATTTCTACAAGAGTCAAATAGTTTTTGAAAAGACTTATTCACAATTAACACCTTCGAACTACTCTTAATATCATTTTAAAAATATATAAGGTATCCATACTAAAGGTCTTCAAGATTCACCAGTTCCAATAATTTGAGATTGCATGAAAAATAATAATAAATCCTATAACACACAACCTCATGAATTCAATTAATTCCAACATCAATGGTTTTAATCATTAAAATAGAGAGCAATGGATATCTTTAGGCCAACATCAATAGCATCATCATTGATCATACATACTTAACATAAAGCATACTTCATATTATCAAAGATTAGTTTTGTCCTGTTTTATTCATGAGCACCACATAAAACACTATGTGGAGCTATATAAATCAACCATGGCCTTCATTTGCAGCACTATAACAATGTCATGATAATGGAAGACTTCTTTTAAGTTGATTTTGAACCCACATCAGCTAGGCTAATAATTCTTTATCTTTTAGTGTAGCTCAGCTTTGATTAATGTCTTGTCATTGACCCTTACTGCAAGTGGAATTTTCCTCATCAACATTAGAGCTCTTGGTCAATTTTGTCTTCCTCATCTTTGCAAAGGAGGAATATATGTTCAAGGAAGTATGTCTCCTCCATCATCAGAAATTCAGTTTGCAGTAAATGAATCTCTAAATGCTTTTAAAGGTATTCATATGTTGAAAACATTATGCTTGTGTATCACTCATCATTTGATCTTATATCTCTGTGGGTCAGTGTATACGGGTGTGTGGTTGCACACTTGGTTCTTTTTCTCAGAAGTTTGGCACTGCTTGTGCCTATAATTATGGCTCAGGATTGGTCTCGGAGTAGTGGTTATTATTTTGCTAGCCGTTTGTTCTTTATAGCTATGAAAATTTCACTATGTTGTTATTTTCTTGTTCAATTCTGTTATAGAAACCAATAATTAAACTTCATCTTTATAGTTGCAAGAGTTTTGCATTTCATTTTGTAAAAAGATGAAGGATTTTTCTGGCTGGCCTGGCGATATAGCGACAGATAAGAAGATTGGTACTTGGACTGGTGAAATACCAAGTTACTTCAAAGTCACTGATGCAGGTGATTTTGCTAGTGAAGGAAATTCAATAGATGCTACCCCCACACAGAAGATTGACGCAGATCTGAAATCATCTGCACTGGATATTGCTAGTTATCAGGTAATCCAATTTGTTCCATCATCTATGCTTTATTTTTCCAGTTCAGGTTTATCTGGTAGTGCTTTCTAATATGAATCAGCTACATTGAATCAAGTATGAGGATAGGCATCTGGTTCGGATTTGTCATTCCAAGAACAAGAGTCCATAGCGTATGCTGGTCTTTCCTCATTTATCAGTGGACATTATGACATTGTCTTTTTGGGATGATGAGTGAGTGGATTAGCCGATTATGTTACTTATCTTCCTTCAATCTTACAATAAAATGAAAAGAAATGTATTTTTTTTTATTAATATGGGTATTTGGGCCAGCTTACGTGTGCTTCGACTAAGCTCAAGGGTCCTGAAATTAACAACCATATAAGTAAGTCTCTAGTGGCCCTAAGGTTTGTGAGACTCGAATTGGTGACTTCTAGATAGTAAATTTAGGATCTGACTAATTGAGCTACACCCCCTTAGAGTTAAAAGAAATGTATTTATTATTCTTAGTTGTTGGGCTCTAATGGCATTAAATTCAATACAATTGGATGGGTGTATACCATGTGATGGCATGTAGGTAATGGCCGCTGACAATTATTTGTGGTTGAGATTTCGATGGTTTTGTCAGCTGATGGGAAAATCAATGGTTTCAAACCTACAAATGGGGTTGGCGTGAATAAATAGGCAACCAATCCCCTGGCAAAGGAGTTTTATGGTGGATGGAATTTATCCCCTGGTTAGTATTCATTAACATTTGTCTTTTTCTTTTTCTTTTTGTCTTTTTGGGAGTTATTTGGTGGTTAGATCCTAGTATTTTCTGAGCAGGTTTGATGGAACCTGGCCTAAGATCTATTTTTCAAATGATGCAATTTTATTAGAGCTGTTGGTGTGTTAATTCGGATGCCTATTTTGCATTGGTGAGACCGGTTCGATGAGTATTGCTCAATGGATGTATGATCTGTATAGTTGCAGCTTTTCGAAACAAAAGTAGGCAGAAGACATAGTTCAAAATAATAAATAACTTAAGAAATTAGTTATCCAAACCTTTTTTATTTATATATGTAGAGTAATGTATAATTATTAATGTAGAGATTACAATACAAGATTAAACTTATTAATCTTTCCTAATTATATACATTTTATATTGTGCAATTTTCTATCATACACCATTATTAAGGTAAGGATTACAACACAAAATTAAGCTTATTAACCTTTCCTAATTATATATATATCCTAAATTGTGGCATTTTCTATCATACACTTTCTCAAGCTGAGGGTGGAGGGGCAACCTAAAGCTTGAACCGAAGATCAATAAAAGAAGCAATAAAGAGTGGCTTAGTAAGAACATCGACAAGCTGATTCTTAGAAGAAATAAAATGAATCTGAATATCCTTCTTAGCAACCCTGTTGTGTACAAAATAATAATCAACCTCAACATGTTTAGTACGAGCATAAAAGATAAGATTCACAGACAAATAAATAGCACCAAGATTATCACACCAAATCATAGGCATATAAGTAGGAGTAATATGTAGATTTGAAAATAAATACTAAAGTCATAGAACCTCAGCAGTGTCGCCGACTAAGGCTTTATACTCAGCCTCGGTAACAAGCAACCGTGCCTTGTTTTCTTGATTTCTAAGAAATCAATGTATTATAAAATAGACAATATATTCACCTGTAGACTTACGATCATCAATAGTACTACCAGCCCAATCAGCATTTGTAGAACCATATAAAGCAAATGAGGAGCTACAAGTGATATGTAAGTCAAATAAAACACATAATACATTTAACAGAACCTGATTTGCATTTATAAAAGCATGCATAAACTGACAGATCTTGTTAATATCAAAATAAATGTCTAGTCTAATAAAAGTGAGATATTGAAGAGCACCAATAATTTAACAAAACCATGTACGATCATAAAATAAGGAATCGAGCACTACAGTAACCTTTGAGGTAGAAATAAGAGTGTTAACAGATTTTGCAAGAAGATATACCTGCTATATTGAGTATGTTCAGAAGATATTTTTCTTGTCATAGCATATGACCCGTACTGGTAGGATGAACCTCAATCCCTAAGAAATAATGAACAACTCAAAAATACCAAAGCTTAAACTCTAACCTCAGTAATTAAATCAATCGGTGACGTAAAACTGAATTGCTTCTAGTAAGAAAAATATCATCAATGTAAACTAAAAGATAAAAGATATCAACACTCGTAGATAAGATGAATAATGATTTGTCAACCTTAGAAGCACGAAAGCTAATAAATAAAATATAATCACTCAAGCGAGTGTACCATGCCCGAAAAGCTTGTTTCAAGTCGTATAAAAATTTATGTAATCGAAACACATGAGAGGAAAAGGTAGAATCAACAAAACCTGGAGGTTGTTGCATGTATTCCTCTTCATCAAGTGTCCCATATATATCTTCCAACCACGGGAAACCACAATGGAGAAAACCAACCGAACAGTGGCTTGCTTAATGATAGAACTAAAAGTCTTAAAATAATCAATACCTTCTTATCAAGTAAAACGTCTAGCAACCAACTGAGCTTTATAGTTCTCAATGATGCCATCTACACGATATTTTATCTTGTACACCCAACTACTACCAATAACATTCATCAAAGGATAAGAAGAAACCAAAAACCAAGCGCCATTGAAACGCAACACCTGAATCTCATCCTTTATAGCATCGTGCCAAGTCTCATACCTGTCAGCATCAGAAAATATAATCAGTTTATAGGCATGAGGAGAGAGTACTTAAAAGATAGGGTTGTTAGACAAAGCTTAAGAAGCCATCAGATTTGCTATCTTTGACAACCGTTGATGAAGAACCATATAATGTTGATGAACCACAGAACAAGAGGCAAGGAAGGCCAAACTTGTATACTATTGTAGAGGATAGGATGAGAGGTCAAAAACCAAATTTAACCCAGCAGGAGATTCAGATCATGATGCTGGACTGGCAACAACAAATCTAGATGAAACAATAGTAGAACCAAGAGAACCAGCAATATCAGACCTGAAAAATTTTAACTCTGAAAGAGGAAAACCTATATCTAAAGAATGATTATTAGATAAACAAGCATATAGTGACATAAGGGCAAAACTAGTGGGTTGTTTGAATATGGAAGAAATGGTAGGTAATATATGTGGTGGAGAGGCCACAGGTGTAGTGCAATAAAAAAAAATAGAGAATTAAAAAAATTAGATAAGTAGGTAATAGTAATATAACGAAGAGAGGTGTTGTGGGGCTATACCATCTATTCAGATTTGTCAAAAGAAAACACTTGTTCATGAAAACGAATATGACGAGGAAACATTTGGAAAAAGGAAATACATTGAGATGTAAGGTCAAGATAATAATAACCAAGATGAGAGTAACTATAGCCTAAGAACACACATGGAGAGAAACGAAAATCCAATTTATGAGTATGATATGGATGCAAAAATGGAAAGCAAAGACACCTAAATGTATGCAGAAAATCAATATTATAGGTAGACCATCAAAGATAAAACACAACAAACCCCTAGCAATTCAAGACAAAACCAACGATGCAGCCTACCTTAGGTAAAACGCTTAAGAGGTGATAATACTTTTCTTTTGCATAACCAGTCCTATACCATAGAATCTTTGCTGGCCAGTTAGGGTTCCTAGTGACCATAATACTAGGTAGCGACTCCTTTAATGAGACCTTTCTTCATTAAAGAACAAAATGTCAGAAATCTATTCTTTAGCTTTTAATAATGATTTTTAAGATCGTCGCGATGTCGGGTGCGATAAATATTGGATAAGTGAGTCCAAACACTTAGTGAGAGATAATAACTATTATACATGCTAACATACATTATAAGATATGTGATTATGATTGTATAAAACAAGGTATATAACAAACAAAGATATTCCAAAGGTCACAAACAGATGATGAACAAAGGGGGTATGCATGTCAAAATAACATATCATACTACTGACATCCTACTTGTCAGCTAAGAAACATATATAATCATAGGGGGATCAATTCGTACAGTACTGACATCCTACTTACCAACTAGGAATTAGAATACCATGTGCACATAGGCAAACTATTCTCTATTAACATGGAGCAACTAACTACCCTTTATTTGAAGTTTCTGACAGCAGTCTAAATAGGGTAACAAGAATCATGAGCTTAAATGAACAAATAACATTGATATAGAATTCATGGTTTATCATCAAAATTCATAATGCAAGCATGATCACATTTGAATAAATATAAAGGATATATGGATTGTATTTAAATCAAACAGGCATATGATGAGTATTTAAGAAGAAAAAAGAATAATAATAACAATAAGTAATCATGTTTATATAATCAATAATAGCAATAATACTCATCATTTCATACCAACACACATATACAATGCATAATAAAAATTATTCCACTCACCCAGAAAATAGAAGCAAATCGAACAAAAGACTCGAAACTGAGGCAAATAAATCACTAGCGTTTGACTAGAGTAGTATCTTCAGAACCTAAATGAATAAATAGGAGATGTTAAAAAAAAACAAAAACAGATCGAAGAAGAAGTCAACACTAAACATACTAAAACATAAATGAAAATGCTAACCAACCGATCGACCGCATCTTAAATCCAACAACCGATCGATTGGTTCATTTATATCGGTCGACCGCTTGATCGGGAATCCTAGAGAATCTCAACTTGCAATCTATTTTGATCTTACCCAATCTTAACAACACATTCAACAACATCAAAATAGTTTTATCCCAACCCTATACAGTCCAGATACATATTATAAAACATTCTAACAAGTTCTCCATAATCGATTCCATAAAAAACATCAAAATCATTCTAACCCCAAATTCATTCATCGAGCCCTAGCATGCCAAAATTACTGTTCATAATCTAAAAATTAAAGAGTTAAGGATGATCTTACCTTGTTACCAGTCCCACAAATAGCCCCAAACCAAAAAGTCTTCACGCCCAAGCTTAAGGAATTGTCCAGAGAAAACTCCAAAAGTCATACTACTTGTTTAAACGTTGTTTCTCTTTTACTGTACTGGATAACTTTTAATGTTCTTTTATTATTTTAGAAAAAAAGATTTCCTTATGCTTGGTTTATGGGCTGTTTTAGGCTCACTAATGGTCTTGAAGCCTTTTAGGCCCTAAGCCACAACCTGGGTCTTACACTTAGTTTGTTATAACTAATGGGTTAAGGTCTTATCCTTATATCATCGGCTCTTGATTCCTTATAATCAATGGTTGAGGCTTATCATCCAATAACTATAGTTTTTTGGTTCAGGTAATCACTGGCTAGGTTCTTTTCAACTTGATTTTAGCTTTCTTAGGTTATATTTAATCTTGATTGTGGGTTTAATAGTTTTTACCCTCCGGGTTCGCATCAGTTAGTATCAAAGCAAGACTCTAAAATTGGGTTTTATCTATTTATGTTGTTAGGTTTTTTATTTCAACTTTACCCTATTTTCTAGTTTTCTCTATGTTATTGATTTTGTTTTTACCCTAGTTTTTATATCTTGAATCTAGCTTATTCTCTAGTTTAGCTTGATGTTGAGTTTTCTTTGAAATTTATATAAAAAAAGAAAAGAAAAAGAAGATCAGAATCGCAAAATCAAAATAATATTTCTTGCAAAAATAAGTCAAGATCCAAGCAAATAGATGATTTCAGATCGAATCTTTTAATGGAGGGGGAATGATGAGAATTATCAAACAACTCCACATGATCCATTACATATTCCAATACGACCTATTACAAGGTCAAGAGCTAAGAAGGTTAAAGGAAACACAATTGTTTAATTCAAGATATTTAAGCTTTATTTTCTTTAAAACTTGCAGATTCGACTTATTTTCATATTTACACGTGAATTGGGCTTCTTATCCTAATGTCCAATTTTATGTTAATGCCCATAACTTTTGATCCGAGCTGAAATTTTGTTAAATGATTCTAAAGGCCTTGTTTTCTATAGGGTTAAAAGTTTATAATGAGCAAACATTAAGAAGACCTTGCAATAAAGATAAAAATCTACTATACGAGAATTGCATTAGTTTTCTAATTGATTTAGGATTCTTTTTCCTATTTTATTTAGAACTTTTTTGTTATTTTTCCAACCTTGTTTGGAACATTTTACCTAGTATAAATATGATTATTTATCTTATATGTAAGTTTTAATTAATTGGAGATGGGTAGATTATTAAAAAAATAAAACTTGTGTGAGAGAGTTTGCTCTTACTCTTGGTTCCTCATGGAACTTTTTCGGAAACTTATCAAAAATCATATCTTTGTGGCGTTCATGCTTATACCTATGGTTTTTGGTTCGTTATAACCGATGGGTAAGAGTCCTATTCTTATACCTTCGGTTCTTGGTTTGTTATAATCAACAATCGAGGTTTTTCATCCAATAGATATGGTTTTTTGGTTCAAGTAATTACTTGATCGAGTTCAATCTTGATTATGGGTTCAAAGGTTCTTACCCTTTGAATTCACATCAATTCTTGTTTTACAAAGATAATCAAATGTGATATGAAAAGAATTCTATCAATTTTGGTTCCTAAAAGAGAAGAGTTTTATGGTTGGTTTTTTGTGTACAAGTCTTGCTAAATGTATACTGAAGTTAAGTTTCATTTGTATAGTTCTAGTATATACATAGTATGTATGCTAGGTTTCTATTTTAATATTTTATGCAAGTTTAAATATTTTTTTTAGAAAGCATGATAATCTTTTGTTATGATTACAAGTTTATCATGTTATTATTATTTTACTTGATTATAAACTAAGTTTTTTGTTCATTAATTTATCTAATAATTATGTAATTTTTGACAACAGGTTATTTATAAGGTATTAAAACGGTGAGACCATATCAGCAATGACCTTGTGAAATGAATGCCTTACATCTTATTACACCGTTATTTGTTAGAGAATAATATAAATCATATCCTGGGACCTCACCTAACAGCTTAAGCTATTGGGTTGAGATGGTTCTTTGACATGGTATCAGAGCCTTGATGACCAAACGGTCACGAGTTCGAATCTCACCATCCCTATTTATTTGAAAAAAATTAAGCACAAGGTAAAGTGGACCTGTGCAAGTTTCAAGCCCAAAAGGCTTTCACTTGAGGGGGTGTGTTAGAGAATAATATAAATCATATCCTAGGACCTCACCTAACAGCTTAAGCTATTGGGTTGAGATGGTTCTTTAACATTATTTACTAAGAGTTCTTATGCTTTGAGATCAAGTAATATCTGGTATTACCATTAGAGGCAGTGTTGTTTTGCACAAAACCTCTTTTTCCCCCATGCTATATGCCTGTGAGAAACAGGCCCCTCATGCAAATATTTATGTGGTAATTACCAAGTTAAGCTGTCAACCCGAGTTTAAAGAAAGGATTAAAAAAAAACTGAAATAATTTTCCGAGTAATTCACGATCCAAATGTTTAACAATCGAGAGAGATAATTGCTAGTGGTCATTTGTTTGTTCCATTCTCTGTTGAAGCTTTGAAATAGTAGTTAAAAAAAAAAAGACTGGACAGCTGTGTTCCACTTCCTCAGAATAGCATCCTAAGCCCTAACTTATCGTTTCTTTTTTTCTTTTTCGAAGCTCCTTGCATAGCCAGGGGTGTCTGGCTTGAAAGTTCGGTAGCTTTTTTAATACACACACACTACCGAACTTTACCGAGCTTTCAAGCCTATATATATATACACTTTTATTGGATACCACTAAAAAAAGCTACCGAACTTTTTTTAATGGTATCCAATAAAAGTGTGTTTATATATATGTATTTTTAAAAGCACAAATTATATCTCACTTAAGCCAAATATATATATACGTACACACACACACTACCGAACTTTACACACTTTTATTGGATACCACTAAAAAAAGCTACCGACAAGCTTTTTTTAGTGGTATCCAATAAAAGTGTATATATATATATATATATAGGCTTGAAAGTTCGGTAGTGTGTGGGTGTATGTGTTTGGCTTAAGTGAGAAATAATTTGTGCTTTTAAAAATACGGTACACCTCCAAACCATACACACGTTGTCTAGTAATCGGTTACCGAGCGCGTGATAAAGCTGTTTAAAATAGATCAGTTTGAGTAATACATATGAGGCACAGCAAAGCTGTGCTCATTTAAAAGTAAAACCTCGGAGAAAACAGAAAAGGCATCCATAATTAGCGCGAAGGTTTAGAAGTCGTCTACTTATAAAAATGGCCAGCCAATTGTAAGGCTTTGCAATCTAAAATGAGCTCCAACATAGCAGCTCGGAGCAGCAAAGCCCTTCACATAGCCATGTATCCATGGTTTGCCCTAGGTCACCTTACTGCATTTGTCCATTTCTCAAACAAGCTTGCAGAGAGAGGCCACAGAGTCTCTTTCTTCTTGCCAAAAAAAACTCAATCCAAGTTTGAGACTTTCAATCTTCATCCTGATCTCATAACCTTCATTCCTATCACTGTCCCTCATGTTGATGGCCTCCCTACAGGCACCGAAACAACTACTGATGTTCCCTTCCCTTTGCATCCTCTTTTAATGACTGCGATGGATCTCACAGAACATGTCATCAAGGACCATCTTCGCATCCTTAATCCTCACTTCATCTTCTTTGATTTTACTCATTGGTTGCCGGAGTTGTCACGCAAGCATGGTATTAAATCTGTGCATTTCTGTATCATTAGCCCAGCTACCATTGGTTATATGTTAAGTCCTGAGAGAAAACTTGAGAGCTTGACAGCAGCTGATTTGATGCAGCCTCCGCCGAGTTTTCCCCCGTCATCAATTAAGCTGCGTGCTCATGAAGCTCGAGGAATATGCGCTGTTACTGTAAAACAATTTGGAAGCAACATTTCATTTCAGGAACGCAATATATATTCTTTAAGTCAATGTGACGCTATTGCCTTCAAAGCTTGTAGAGAGATGGAAGGGCCTTATTCTGATTATATTGAGGACCAATTTGGCAAGCCTGTGATTCTGGCAGGTCCTATCGTGCCAGAACCACCAAACTCAGTCTTGGAAGAAAAGATTGCCAAAATGTTGGATAGCTTTAAAGCTGAAACTTTGGTATTCTGTGCCTTTGGGAGTGAATGTATTCTTAAGAAAGATCAGTTTCAAGAGCTGGTTTTAGGTCTTGAGCTTACAAGCTTGCCCTTTTTCGCTGTCCTCAAACCACCTATTGGAGCTGAAACAATCGAGTCAGCCTTGCCAGAAGGGTTCGAGGAGAGAGTTAAGGGAAGAGGACTTGTTTATACGGGTTGGGTCCAGCAACAGCTGATCTTGAGGCATCCTTCTGTAGGATGTTTCGTGACTCATTGTGGATCTGGGTCGTTGTCAGAGGGTATGGTAAATAAGTGTCAATTAGTCCTCTTGCCAAATGTTGGAGACCAAATAATCAATGCAAGAGTAGTGGGTGGAGATCTGAAAGTTGGAGTTGAAGTCAAGAAAGGTGAAGAAGATGGCTTGTTTACAAGACATGGTGTCTGCGAGGCAGTGAAAGCTGTGATGGATGATGATAGTGAAGTGGGGAAATTGGTGAGAGCAAACCATGCAAAATGGAGAGAGTTTTTGTTAGGCAAAGAGCTTGAAAACTCTTATGTTGATGGTTTTGTCCACAAGTTGCATGAACTGCTGGAGTGATCCAGTTTGATGAATTGAACTGTTTTTGCCTCTATTTTTTTTTTCTCCCATGTATACATGGCCACATTATGCAGAGGCACGCAGCTTATGGCTAGAAATATGCCTTACCTTAAATGCTATGTTGTTATAAAACTGGGTAATTGGTGTTAGTTTAATATTTCTTGAATGTAATCGGTTGGTTACATGTTTTATTATTATATTTATTATTAATAAATATTTAATTTATCTTTTATGTTTATATTTTTTAATATTTTATTAATACTATAAAATTTTAATCGGGGCCTTATGACCAGAAAGCTTTATTTCTTTTTTATTTTTAATGTCAAAAATAAATATTTAATAATTAAAAATCCCATCCCAATTAATTACTTTTATTTTATTTTATTATTATTTAGGTTTTCTCAAACATCTTAAAATTTTCTAATTGGAGGTTCACATAAAAATAATAATATTGAAGTCTTATTTTACAAAAACTATGTAATTAAGTATGTATGTGTATTGATGTACAAAGGGATTATTAATTTATATATAAGTGAGAACTATGTGTTTTTTTAAGTATATTATCTTACAAATTTAATGAATTATTAATTTACCCAAGTTGAGACTATTAAAAAAATTTATTTAATCAATATTATTAATTTAGAGAGTAATATTTTATCAAGGTTATAATATATGCAACTTGCATGGATGGAGCAAAAGATGTCACCATTCCACTGTCAACTTCAGTCTCCTTGAAATTAAATGATGGCTCAGCTGTTGTCAATCCTACTGAATACCGTAAGGTAATTGGAGCATTGCAATATCTTTCACTCACTCGACCCGACATCAGCTTTGCAGTCAACAAATTCTCACAGTTCATGCACTGCCCTTCTACAATTCACTGGACTGCCACCAAGCGGTTGCTGTGTTACCTGAAGAATACAATTTTCCATGGCATCTCAATTCAGAAAAATATTAACCCTCCTCTTACATGTTATTCAGACGTGGATCGGGCTGGCAATTTGGATAATCGCAACTCTACTTCAGCTTATCTCATTATGCTTGGTTCAAACCTCCTCTCATAGAGCTCCAGAAAGCAGCGTGCTATTGCATGATCATCCACGGAAGCTGAATATCGTGCGCTTGCCACCACTGCTTCTGAATCTATGTGGATCCTATCACTCTTTACTGAAATAAAGTTTTCTCTTCCTCAGCCTCCGCTGCTCTCATGTGACAATCTTGGTGCAACCAATTCAATCTTGTTCAGCACTCACGCATGAAGCACATCCAAATTGACTTACACTTTGTTCGGGACCTTGTTCAGAAAAATTCTCTTACTGTTCGCCATGTTCACACGAATGATCAACTTGCAAACTTACTTACCAAACCACTTTCCAGGCAGCACACAAATTTTCTCAAGCACAAGATCGGTCTCACTAATGGGAGCCCGTTCTTGCGGAGGCGTATCAAGGAAAACCACACTGCCACCTCATGCAAGTTATTATTGCAGGTTTCATGATAGCATCAAGGAAAATCATACTGCCAACTCACGTGAATTATTATTGCATGATCAACTCATGCAACGGCAGGATTCAGTAAATTATTATTGCATGATCAACTCATGCAACGGCAGGATTAGTTACTGTAAAGCTAGGATCAGTATCTTGTATTTTCCTTATTACTACAGCTAGAATCAAGGATCAGCTAAAATTAGAGATTCGTTTTTGTATCATTTCCTTTACAAGCTTTCCATACTCAGCACTCTGTATTTTGTATATAATAAGTTCTGCAGATTGAATAAAGTGTGCAAAATTCAAAACATTGTTTTCTTCTTTAAAGTAGATCCTGTAAGCTTTTGAAATAAAACTGTAGCCTACAAAAATCTAAGCTTCAGCTTTCTTGTCCAATTTGTCTCTTTTAATTTGAGAAATATAAAAGAAACACAAACAATCAAATGTCTTCAGATTAAGAAGCTTTGGCTTGTAGCCAAACCAAGCTTCAAATTGAGTCCTTGTTTGTAGGGCTTTTGTTGGTGATCTATTTAACAGAAGAACAAATGTGTTCACTATCTCACCCTAAAATTTCTTTCGTAGTCTTTTACCATAAAGCAAGCATCTTGTCATCTCCATCACTGTCCTGTTTTTTCTTTCCACAACTTTATTTTTCTGATGAGTATATGGTGCTAGCTGTTAATTGATGTTCAATGCCTGCATCTTTACAAAACCTGTTAAACCTTTCAACAAATTGTTCATGTTGATGATTTTATTGAATATCAAGGCATTTATTTAAACAATAGGAATAAAACTAAATTGCAAGAAACTCTCCTTGCATATCTGATTTTTCTGTTACTGTTGTAACCCAATTTTGGCCCATTGGCTTTTAATTTAATTTTTCACCTTTGAGAAATTTTAGCCTGGGCAGGCCGCCCACGAGAATTAGGCCGTAAAAAAAAAAACAAAATCTCTTTGTATTTTTGCACCATTTTTTCTCAACCATCCAAGGTAGTATGTTTCCTAACACTACCTCCTTTCGAGCGCGCCTTTGAGCCCTCGCTTCCTTTTGAGTTCGAGCGCGCCTTTGAGCCCTCGCTTTCTTTTCGAGCGCACCTTTGAGCCCTCGCTTCCCTTCGAGGGCGCCTTTGAGCCCTCGCTTCCTTTTCGAGCGCACCTTTGAGCCCTCGCTTCCCTACGAGGGCG
>Ga0307515_10006730_pt1 | contig 22892 bp, 9 predicted proteins | sample 17_EM_MG_FD_194513 | JGI IMG/M metagenome (GOLD analysis project Ga0307515, IMG submission 194513) | Populus trichocarpa ectomycorrhiza microbial communities from riparian zone in the Pacific Northwest, United States - 17_EM | ecosystem: Host-associated > Plants > Roots > Unclassified | place... | reverse complement strand
ATTATATATATATATATATGATACGATCTCTTTTCGTTTTTGTAAGCTCAATACTCATGCAGGAAGTAGTAATTCATTCATTTCATGGCATGCAAGCCCAGATAATCATATGCATTCTTTGTTAATTAGTAAATAAACACCCATAAAATGTTAGTCCGTCCGTGAAATCACGAGTATTAAGCAGGACCTGGCGTGGAAGAAGAGAAGGCCTAGCATGAGAGAGAAGAGCCTGTCAGGCTAGCCAAGGAGACTGCCTGGCAATCAAACAAGAGTTTCATTAAATATAATTCCATGCATATTTCGTTCTGATCTCTGTGCAGAAACTCTTGCAAGTAGCAGGCAAGTCATCCTTGGCTATCAAACAAGACTCTTGTCTTCATGTAAGGCCTCCCTTCCTCTCAAAGTGATTGCCCAATGGCACCGTACAAGTGTTAATTGGTTTACGTACGCGGCACCAAATAGCATGAGCGAGGGCTTATTGGTGAAGAAGAGAAGGGCATAGCATGGCAGGAAAGAGCCAGTCAAGTTAGCCAAGGAGACTGCCTGAAACGAAACAGGGGTTTCGAAATTATACATGTCTGCATTTTTTCGGAAACCTCCTACAATGGAGCAGGCAAGTCATCCTTGGCTACCAAACAAGACTCTTTACCTTCATGCTAGGCCTCTCTTCCTCTAATATCAGCTACGCACCTCTAGCTATACTCCATTAATTGTATGCTCAAAACAAATGTTCTCAGTTTCCTTTTATAGCCCATATAAAAGAATCAAGACCATATTCGTATCGTGAATGGAAAAATCATTTCCGGTCAATTATTTATGCGCCTCATCCATTATAAATTTACTTTCTGTATCTTTCTTCCACCTATCAAGTGCATAATTTAACCTATCCATAATGGAATATATTCTCCTTGCATGATTATTTGCTACATGTCACTGATACAACGATGGAGATAGAATTTTTGCAAGGAAAGAAAACCCTCGAAGGTTTCGATCATCTAGCACGTTAGTCAGGCAAGAAGCAACTTGCATTTGACCTTCAGATCATTCACTGGATACTTGTCCCCCTAGCTAGTCCCTGCGACAGTCAAGATATGCCTCATCAACTTGTCTTGATTAATTCCCATTGATATTGGGATGTGTGCAGTGTCCGTTCAATAAATTTGGCATCATTAATTTGATGATATTAACAGTAGTTAATCACAATATGATTTGCATGAAAATGTACTTGATTAACACAAAATTAGCATAAATTTTGAAGTTAATGAGCGTTCGTCCGCTTAATTACTTGCTTTCATGCTCTTTTTGTGGTTTCGAATTCTGGACCGCTGCTAAAAAAGCAGTAGCATGATTTGAAGGCAAATGGGCCTCTGACGTGATTTATTCTTCGTTTCCTAGTAATTTCAATGACCTTCATACATGCCTTAAATCATTATGATTGGAAGGAATCACAAAATCTTGAGAAAAAGATAACCTGAATATTGCATGGCTTCTCTCTTGGCCTTTTTATATTCTTTAATGTTGAAAGCACATGATTCCCAAGGCAATACCGAGCCACTAGTGATAGGCAGATGCCCCCACCGAAAAATTCAGGTCAATGGCGTTGCCACCGTATAAAGGTTCTATTGTTCCGATTGACTTTGAGATTGAGGCCGCGTCAGTGCTTACACATTGAATTACTCTCTTTCCCTCGTTTAAAGCTGAGAAGTTATACGCAGAAGAATAAAACTCAATATTTCATGCAAAATGCTAACCTTTTCAAGTCAGTACTGATTTACACGAACATATGTATGGAAAAAGTCATGAAGATATTTTCTTTGTAAGATCTTTGTATCAACTTGCATAAATTTATCAATATATATAAAATCATCTTTTCTAGTAATTTTAAAATACATATTGAAGCGAACCCTAGCGGGATTTTTAATTGAATTCGCGAACCTAATTGAGATTTAAGATTGATAATTGAGCTTGACATAATAGACGACCTGTCTTAAAAAATCAAGACTATAATAACCACCCTCACACAATATCTTCACCTGAAGACGAGCATAAAATGTATAAAATCACAACAAAGATTATTCAATTCTTTGAAGAGTGTAGTTCAATCAAAAACCAAACAAAAAAATATTTATTCTCTATGCTTCAATATGCAACAATTAATGTGTATTACAATATGAAAATTAAATCTTATAAAAAAGTATTTATACTATTAGAAATAAACTTCTAAGATAACTTAATTAATGGGCTTACTTAACTGAATTTGAAACTATATCCAAAATAACCCAAAAACTAACTAATTAACTTAAAAATAATTAAATAAATATTCTAAAATTTTTATCCTATGGTGCTGCAACTAATACCTAAAAACAATGCAAGAGAAATAATTGTTTGGATGTAAAATCCTTCCATGCCGCCACTTCTCTTTGAGAAATAGATTAGGAGATTTTCTTGTCCCAATAATTGTAGTTTGCCGCTGCCTTTGGTGTCTATGGTAGAGTAGGACTTTCCTTCCAATTAAATCTTTTTGATAGATTAGAATTTTTTTCCAAGTAATTCATGATTTTCTTGTTGGATTAGAAAACACAAAATATATACTTGACGAAACAAGCTCAATAATGCTGAAATTACTCCGTTGGGCAAAACCCATGGTTCTTGAGCCCGTCTTGGATACGAATCAAATTTATTAAGGCTTCTTGTTCTTGTAATTGTTGCTCTTTTATAGTTCACCTTGGTCATGTGTCTTGTAAAAGTTAATTAAAGACTTCCTTGAACTTCTTTGCCCTAGCGCTTGTGATTAGGTCTGCAAGAACTACTAATTGATTCTTTGGTGTGGATTGGATTGCATCACATATCCCTTTAATTAAATTAAAAAAAAAACTATTTTTCTTAGATATTAGTTTATTCCAAAGTTCAAAAAAAAATAATGGAGGAAATATGAAATGATAAGTAAAGCATTAAACCTAACAAAATAAATCACTTAAAAAACAAAGAACTTTTTGATACTTAAATTAAGTAAGTACATATATAAGAAAAATATATAGAAAGAGAAAAATTAAAATAACGGTCAGGGAGTGTATATCTATCTTAGAAATTGTATGGACTAGTCTGAGCTGGCTTGACTTTCAATGATTTGGACCTAGCTATTATGACTTTTGGCTGGCTTCCATGGCCTTTAGCTAGCTTTTCTTTTTAAAAATTGTTCTTTGGTTCTGTTTTGGCTTTCATGACTGGTGACGACTAGATGTATTTATATGTCTTGATCTTGAAATTTTTTTTCATGGAAAAGAGACTATATCCTTAATGAAAAAAAATTGGTGTTGTAATGGTTTAGCTAAAAATAATGGTTCATGGTTGATATGTTATTTTACGATGCATATAATAAATTATGTAAAAAAAAAAAAAAGTATATGAAAAGTTCACATCAAGGACAACTCTTAAAATCCGAAAAATACATAGAAAAAGTTCACATCAAGTGATAATTTTTTTTTTTTAGTTTAACGACGCACCTCGATTAATCCCACAGGCCCTGAAGTTAACGACCATGTAAGCCTCTAGTGGCTATCATATGAGCAACCACAGGGCTCGAACCTGAGACCACAGAGGGAGCAAACCTCTTGATCCCAAACTCTTGTCACTAGACCACCACCTAGATGGTTAGAGATAACTCTTTTGCTTTATATAAATATAGATATAGATATAGAATTGTGGCTACCCACAGGCTATCCCTAGTTTTTTTCTTTATTTTTTCTCCCTATGAATGAGAAAATTAACTTATCCAAATAGATATAAGGACCTTCAGTTCAATCGACCCCAGCAACTTCGGCAAGATTACTTTTCTTTTGCGGCCATGATTATTCTTAAATTGACTCCGTTCAAAGAATGCACCTTTACTGCAAGAATTGGTGGGCTTAATTATATTTGCATATATTCGATGTAAAAGAAAAAATCAATCAATCAATCACATATGCAGAGGTGGAACTCGAGATTTTTGGACGGGATTTTATCACCAAAAACAAAAGGAATAAAACTAGAGATTATTCAAGCCAAGGAAAAATATATTATTTTTTGGGGAGCCATTATGAAAAAATTAAAATAAGACCAAAATTATAGTATTTTACTGATTTGGGGTGCCATAATTCTCCAAAGCAGAGGGTAGTTCGCACGCAAGAATTAAACAATTAGGTAGAGAGGCCAGAAATATTAAGGGGATGATACTTCATAGGGTGCCCCCAACGTGGCAGTACCATTCTTGCCACCTGTCATTCCTCTTCTTACACTTTAATCCTTGAATTTTTAATTTTTCTCATGTCTTCCTAAAATTCAAGATAACTCCCGATGAATATTTGAGTCTTGTTTCAGTACTGAATGCACAGTGGATTTGGGTTACATATTTCTTTATCTAATTCAACTAACCGAGATAGGCTTTTAAGAATATCTTTTTAGTTTTTGTTAAACAAATATGTAGGGTAGCTTTAAGATTACTATGTACTAAATAGGTGCTACACGCTACCTCGCTGATTAGATCAAAGTTTTATTAATATAAAAAAAAATTCACGTTATAATAGCGTTTATAAAAGAGTAAGAAAATTTTGAAACTCAAATCATTGATTTGAATAAATTCAATAAACTTAATTATTTTAATAGTATGATTGTAAAATAAAAAAGCAACGACAATTTAAAAAAATAACAATGAGTATTAAAAATAAATGATTGTCAACATTATAAAAAGATAGCCTATAAATATTTTTAAAATGTCTCAACGATTTATTTGATAACTAGTAGGGTGTGTGCCCAATAAGGTGTGTGCCCAACAAGGGCAGACACTTAGCATGCCCAACATGGGTTAAGGCTTTTTGCTTGAGCCAATGCACCTTAGGGAGTTGGGCTCGGGCTACCATGCTCGAGCCCATTCTCATTGGACCGCAACTGTATATTAGGCTTAGGCTCGGTAGCCCAAGAAGTTTTTTATGGGCTTTTTTCTTTAGGGGGTTGTGTCCATTTTATTTGGATTCATCAAATAACTTCTTACAAGTTTTTATTTTAAATAAGATGTTTTTTACCTTGAAAAATCTAGGGGATCCTTGTCTATAGGTAATAAGGAATCTTAGGTTACATAACAAAATGTCCTAAAAGAGAATAGTGAAATCCACCACACAAATTACTGTAACTCTAGATTTAGTGGCCCTGTGGGTTGTAATAGTAAGGTTATGAATTTTCCTCTCATGATAAAAATATTTGGCTTGACTAATGGGGCTAATAGGGTCTTTTCGTTAATTTTGAATAGTTAAAAGAAAAAATACCCTTAGAGCAAAAACATTAAACTTGATAGTTAGTGGTATTTTTGTCTTTTTAATTTTAAATGCATAACGAATTTATTAGACTACCCTCGAAGTCAAAAATGTTTTAACTTTAATGTAAAATAAATAATTAAAAAAATAGATGACATGCGCCTTGCATGTGTCAGCTCGTGCATGTTCATCATCATCTTTAGGTGGTGTGTTTGACATCGTCCTACGACTAAACAACGGCTTCCAGAGTGGTTTTTGATTCATCTTGGTGGCCTCTCTGACCCTGAACATCATGCATCATCAACGAACATCCGGTTTTGTACTGGCAACCCTTTTCCCCCCTACTTTTCTCTCTTCTCATTGGTTTTCTTGTCCGACCCTCTGAATTTTCAAGTTTTCTTGTCCGACCCTCTGAATTTTCAAACCAGCCTCTCAATTTATTTTTTCTTTAGATTTGATCCATTTTTTTATTTTTGTTCTTGGACTTTTAGTAAAGTTTTGATTTGTTTTTAATTTCATCATTAAATCCCAATTTGTCATGTCTTGTTTTTTCCACTTTTAGTCTTCATTCTTTTTATTTTTTATTTTTTTTATTTTTTTTATTTTTTTTCATGTGTAATCTTCATTTATTTTTATTTTCATCCCCCAATCCAAATTTATGGTATTTTTTTTTTATTTTGGTCCTTATTATTTTTAATTTCTTGTCCTTTTGTTAAAGTTGTTTTCATTTACAGTTTCACCATTCAATCAAAAATTTGTAGTTGCCATCTAATTTATTTTTCATTTCAACTTATTCTTCTAATTGCTATTTTTTTAATCCTTTTGTATAATAGATTTTTTTTAATTTTATCATTTAATGTTTGATTTATAAGGGATTGAGTTTTGTGATTTTTTCATGTATGGTGCTCCCGTTATAATGACTTGGGTCATTAGTTTGAAGAGTTAACACGGGTCAACATCTTCTTTTTTTATTTTGACTTATTTTCTTTTAAGATTTCATTGCTCGACAATAAATTTTTTTATAAAACAAATAGCTTTGTGGTTTTCTTTGATTTTTTTTATCAAGTTATCATGTTCTCATCACCTGAATTGTGGGTTAACTTGGGTTAGCTTACCATTTATTACCTATATTACATGTCTACCACACTACCTCAAGTTGACCCAAGCTTTTTATCCATTTTTATTCAATTTTGCACTTCAAGAGATATTTTACCATGTTATCATTATCATTTTAAAAAAATTATATTGTTTTGTTTACCATCATTACCTATTTTTTTTATAGCTTAATTAAAATAAAACCAATTTATTAGACCCAATCAGTACTATAACTCGAGTTATTGATTTTTTTTTGTTCTTTAAAACATGTTTGCGAACATCGCTTTTTATTAGAGAAAAAAACATTGACCTGTGCCATAGCATAGTCCCACATCTAGTTATTGCTTATGATCACTCAGGGTTTTATGTCTTATTTGTTGTGGAGTCATACCACCTTTGTTATCTTTTTATCTTGAAGATATATTTACTTTTATTCTATTTTAAAGATTTCCTTTATTTTTATCTTCTAGTAGGTATAACATGTCACATAAATGGTCATCTTCTAAGATAAAGAGATGGAGTTTTTTTTTTTTAATTTAGCATATTAAAAATAAATTAAAAAATAACACATTCCAAAAAATATTTAGGAAATAACACAATTTAGAGAGTTATGAATAACATTTGCAACTCGTAAGTCTCTACTGTCACTAACAACTCTATTAAATTATAAAATGGCTAAAGAGAAAGAGAAAGGAGAAAAGAGATAAAAAAAAAAAAACCTCGTAGACACACCAAAATTCCAATGACGACACCACTAATACTGCCAAAAATATCTCGACAAGATAAATTCAACTATAAACGGACTGGGCCACACGAGCCGCCCAAAGGTGACAATGCTCGCTTGTTTTTAGGTGGCTCGTGTCACCCACTCTAATCATCGTTGATCACCTTCCCTGGTATTTTTAGATTTGTCTCATTGAAATCTTTTTTATGGTACAAGTGGTGTCAACATCGAAGCTTCAGTATACCTTTAAAGTCTTTTTATTTTTTTTCTTTCATTGTTTTTCTCTCTCTCCTCTATCTAAATTGTGTTACTTCCCTAAATATTGTTTGCAATGTGTTATTTTCCACATTTTTTATTACTATGCTAGAGTCCAAAAATACTCAAAGAGTTGGCGGTACCTTACTCTTATAGTTTATGTCAGATGAAGCTTTATGTTTGTATGAATGTTTATTTTTACGTTACAACTTATAACAAACCATAAACTTAATGCATATTTATTCCTTTTTCATTATTAATCACGTGTAAATAAGGTAATTGTTTTTTACCAGGGTCTTTACTCATTTTAATATGTTTTCGCTGTCACATATGATACAAATGTTACATTGCATAATATCCATTTTATGAAGTGTTTCTTTTCCTTTTATTTTCATTTAAGTAGGAAATTTTCTAATTTCAATAAAATTTCGTTAGAGTTTCCTCTATAGGCAACTCTACCTAAATTTATCATGCATTAAAATACCTATAACAATATTAACAACTCAATACATAACATTTCACTCAATCCACAATCATAGGTAGCCATATTTGTATACCCTTTAAAATTACAATCCACTATCATCATCGTCACCCTTAATTGCATCACATATATATATAGCATTGTTTCATGGGGCCTATAAAATAATATAACACAGATAGACAACAAAAGTTACATTACTTAACAATTGAACATTCTACCAATTACAATTGCAAAATATTTAGACTAGACATGTGCATTAGCTAGTTACATATCATGCCATGGAATTCAAAAACTTCTACCTAATATAGACTATCAAGACCTAGCTACGATGCTGCTGCTACAATGACAAATAGAATAAACCTATAATACATACACATAAAACAAACAGAAACTAATTACAAAAAAGTATATTTAACACTTAGACAACATATTACTACTTAAAATGCACACCCAAATACAATAATTGTCTTTACATAGAATAATTTATTTTTCAAATACAACACCGTCATTTCGATCCACCCACATCACACAACTAGTTCCATTAGAGCCACTTACAACCTTTACATAATTAGTTATATCAAGGTAACTTTTTCACCTAAAACCATCGCTCTTATAATTAGTTTTAACCTTTTCAATACAGACTTCGCTCATGTGATTCATTTTACTTCACAAGACAATAGCTCATGCTCATCCAACAATCTATTTTTTTTTTCTAATTTAACAACCCTTACTCATACAACCGACGTAATTCCTTTAAATCAACAAACCTTATTCATGCGATTGACTAAATAATTTTAAATCAAAAGCCCCCACTTGTCCAGCTGGCTAAACTATTTTTCATAAGTTATCAAACCCTGCTTGTGCGGCTGGCATAAACCATTTTTTTTTTCAAATCAATAGTCCTTATTCATACGAGCGGCTTAATTCTTTGCAACAATTATTTTTACTATGTTTCCTTTCAACAACTCATTTCTCAAATAAACATAATTATTGAAATGTCATTACTAAAATTAAAAAGGCAAAGTGTTGGGCGCCTACCTGGTCCTCCTGTCAAGGAGGCGCCTTTTGTTAACGGTCCAACATCAGATGTCTCTCCTAACTTCAATGAGCCATCCATATCAGTACCTAAAATTATTTTAATTTTTTAAATCATAAAACACAAACACATCATCATCCATTACCATGCTACTATTTAATTTCCAAATACAGTCATTTATATCTTTGCACCTCCCTTTTACTTCCATACATACAATATATATGTCGTTATATTTCATTACTTCCGAACATGCGATCTATAATATTTTTAATTTATCCAATTACACTAAAACACATACAAGTTCATATTTTTCATACCAACCCATGCCAATCCAATTTCTTTTCATATTACCCATTTACAATTAAATATAGAACCCTCACAACCCATATAACCAATTTTTATTTTCAAAATGTCATTACGTACTACCATATCAAATTTGCATCCAAACACATATAATTCCCTACATATTCCATATTAATATATATTAACCCATTTTATACACCACCCATAAATCTTACATTTCATATCGTTGAACTTCCCAAAAATATGTTAACTTACTTTCATGTTATCTTTTTTATAATCCAATATTCACATTTATATTCTTTTATTTTCTTATTCTTTTCTACTAATTACACGTCTACACATTTTATTGCATTTTCCTACCACAAATTTCATATCCAACACGTAACACTATATTCTCATAATACCAAAACCAACATAATATAATTACATTCCTAATTTCCCTAATTATGGTTAGCCACTAAACCTTTGATTTTTTTGTATGATTGGCTTTTCCTTTCACTAATTTAATGCTTAATCATATAGTGCTCATTCAATTTATCAACAATTAACATACACTCATTTTTTTTCAAAACAAATCACATAAACCCTAAAATTCACGATTCAGGGTTTTTTCAATTCTTCACATAATTGATCAAATTTAAACAATTTCTATGCATTCTCTTAACCCAACAACAATAATGAACAATCCAATTAAACATTCAATCACAAAAAACATTATGAATCTTAATTTCAAAAATCAGAGAAATTTCAATCCAAAAATAAAAATCGATAATACATGAAACTAATTTGTTAGAACCCTTACCACAACCAAAGCAATCAAATAGAACGTGTTTCTTACAAAAACTTTAATGAATCCCCTTCCATTTTCACTTTTCCACACTTTCTATCTCAAGTTTTCTAAACTTCCACCTCCTTTCTCTCTCTAATTTCTCCCAATTTGGTTTGATATTATAGACGAAAATCACTTAATCACTCTCCATAACCAATAACCCAAGTAAACTTGAAGAAAAGAAGAACAAGATCATAAATTTTAAGTTTTTTCCACTTTACTTGGCAATAGGTTTTATTGAGAGAGGATGAAGATTATTTCAAGTCTACAATAATGCCAGTCCTTTTTTATACCCTACATGGTATTCTTGTCAAAACTCTAATCACATGTATTTTTTTTCATATTCATTTTTTTTATGATTTTGTTCAGGTTTCATACATAAACATTTCGCCATTAGTCATAATAAAATTTCTCTAAATTATTAGTTTTTGGTTAAAAGTCATGTTATTAAGTGCAAGTTTATTTCGATCATCAATATTTTCATACACAAATTTATACTTTAATTTGTTTAGGGTTACACTAACTTACCAAGAATTTTCACCACCAATCATATATATTATCTAGTTTAAATTTAAGTGATTTATCATGGGGTTTACAATTCTCCCATATTTAGGATTTTATCTATGAAATTAGGAATTACCTTCTTTAAAAAAAAGTTTCAGATACTTATTTTTCATTTTTACTCCCTTTTCCAAGTTTTATTTTTTACTTGAGAGTTCATCCACATCACTGTTACTAGAAGCACCGCCTTTTTGTTGCAATTTCTTTTCTGCTCTATTAGTAACCCTTACCAGCTTAACCTTAAATGTTAAGTATTCTTAAATTTCTAATGGCACTTTGAGAAATACTTGAGACATATGGAACACATTGTTTATCTTTGATAAGTGTGCTAACAATGCTAATTGGTAGGCCATTAGTCTGATCCTCTCTCAAACTTTAAAGGGACTGATATTTCTTGGTGCTAGTTTCCTTTTTTTTCCAAATCAAATTACATTCTTTTAGGGAGTGACCTTCAACAACACCTGATCTCTTACCTCAAATTCTAATAGTCTTATTTGATTATCGATATAATTTTTCTGTCTATCTTAGCCTTTTTCGTTTTGGCCTTAATTTTTTGAGCCTTAATTATAGTCATTTGCACTAACTCTTATCCTAGTAGTTTTATTTTTCCAACTTCATCCCAACATAAAAGAGTATGATATTTCTTCCTATATAATGCCTCAAACAGGGTTATATATATGATAGCCTAATAACTGTTGTTATACACAAATTCTACCAATAACAAATGATTCTCTCAGCTCCCTCCATAATCTAAAACACATAGTCTTAGAAGGTCCTATAATATTTGAATAGTCCTTTTTGATTGTCTATCAGTCTGAGGGCGAAAAGTGATACTCAAATTCAATTTCATCTAAAAAACATTCTATATACCTGGCTATAAATAGAAAGTAAATGAGAGATCCTGATCTAAAATAATTGACACCAGGGGACTCCATATAATCTAATTACATCATAAATATATAATTTGGACAATTTATCCACTAAATCTATCATCTTCATTGGTATAAACAAAATAGACTTGGTAAGCCGATCGATAACCACCCAAATTGCATCATTTATTTCATTATTCTTTGGTATTTTAAGATTGGGATATAAAAAAAAAATTAATCATTACTCATAAAGACCAAAGACTATGTTAGGATTAGCTCTAGGATATATGTTGTACTTGTTGTAGCATGGTCTAGAGTTTTGAGCCATCCATAAATGGTCATACATTCATATACTAATTTGTTGTCTTTTAAAAATTAGTTTTTATAATTGTTTTGTGTATCTTTCAATGTTAATACCTTTATTTTTTATATATATCTTTTGAGATAGTTTATCGTTTTCTTTCAACTTTTCTTGTTTGGAAGGAACTATTTTTCTATAGTGGTTTAGTTTTTTTTTTTTTATAGTTTCACCTGTAACTAGAAAAATGAAACTTTCTCTCAAGGTATTTATATTGGATCTCCAAACTCATAAGCTAATATAATCTCATAATTGGGCTCATTTTTAGGCTCATCTTCATAATATTCAAGAGAACTATCTCTATTATTATTCATAAAAATCTCATAATCATCTTCATATATATATATACACACTAAAAAATTATCTTTACATACAATATATTTTATATCAAATTAAAAATTAGCAAACCATACCTACCATCCAATCAATCTTTTGTTCGCTAATGTTGACTCGGGTTATTATATATAAAGGCTTTAACTTGTTTATTATTACTTCTAACTAAAAATATTTTAGGAAAAAAAATATATTTTAAACTTCTCAATACCTATTTTTATGGCTAAAAGTTCATTTTATTAGAGTGATAATTAAGTTCACTAGCTTCAAAGAGTTTAATGAGTATCAAGATGATATTTCTTTAATTTCAAGTGATTTTAAAGAAAGTTTTAGATTTGATAGTCTATGATAACAATCTTTTATTAATAATCTTTGGTGGTCTAATTCCACTTATATCATTAACTTAAAAACTAAAACACGTGGGGTGAATACTGTGCAACCGACATTGTTCATCCTCTCACAAAACACTGTGGATGACTCTATTTATTTTTAAAAAATTATTTTAGTCCTTAAAGTTTTATTTTGGATGATTTGATCCTAATTGAAGGCCAATTGATTTGGATTTCTTAGGCAATGATGGAATTGTAAGAATAGAGACCGAAATTAAAAATACACCAAATATGGGTGGCATGCCATGAGTTTTGGGTAAGATACACTTTTGTCTTCTAACTTTAAAAATAATGCAAATTATATGATTTCGGTGCCTCAATCTTTTTCAAATTCAATTTTGGTACAAAAGTTTATTTTTGTTGTTTTTTAATCCATAGTTGAGAGAAGAGAGAGAAATGTCACTGGATTCTGGCAATAAAGAGAGAAGAATATCGTTGACATCGATTTAAGCCACCAAAATGGTCAATGTTTGTGTCAAATGGTTCCATTTGATGAGGAGAGTTCATATTAGATGTTTGTTTTCCTTTAAAGTTCATGAAAATAGATCCGAGCTTAGTTTTTTTTTCGTTGCAGGTTTATTTCGATTTTTGGAATGACTTTTTGGTTTTTTTAGGGCATGGATAGGCTTATCATGGTTTTTAAGGTGTTTTAGGTCAAAATTGGTTGAAAAATAGGTTTTTAGATAAAACAAAATTAAACCCTGATTTTTCAGCTACTATAGTAGCCATAATCTAGGCAAATTAGACGACGCGTCAACTGCCACAGTAGGCAACACATCGTCAAATTTTTTTATTTCAAAAAAATTTCATGCGGACCCCAAGTTGCAAAAAAAGGGCCCAATTGTGCATGTCTTGATGAAATGGGTCAAGTAGACTGACCTGACTTGCCAGACTCAACAACTCTTGGCCTTTGATTTTTTCTTGTTTTTTTCCTAAATTATTTTTGTTTCTAATTATTTTTTTAAAATTAATGCTTTTTTTATATGGTTTTTTCTCTAAATGCTTTTTTTATTTAGATTAATATCATTTCTCTCTTTTATTTTATTTAGATAGCCTTTTTTAAATGACAATAATTTTTTTTTGTTATTTATTTAAATTTTCGAAGAGTTTTTCTGATTCATCTACACTTTTTATCTTCTTTATAGATGAACTTTATTTTTTAAAATAAAAAACATTATTTTCAGGTAATATTTCTAATATGTGCAACCTTGCATATTGTTTTTTATTTTATTTTATTTTATTCAATCAATTTAATTGGTGTCTCTATTTCTATTATTATTTGCTTGAATAAAAAATTATTTTAATAAAAAATTTAGCAGGCACAACTGAGTAAATTCTTGTGTATTGATATTAAATATCTTGATGTAATTTGTCTCTCAATTTTTTATTTTTTTAGTTATCGTTTATGGTTTTTTTTATCTATTAACATAAATAGTTCTTAATTTATTTAATTACATGTATGTATAAAGAAATTTAACTACAAAAACATGTTAAAAAACTTGTGCATGCAATTTTTTTATTTGAAAAGAATATATGTCCCGCGGCGAAGCACGGATCAAGACATCAAGTATATAGTTTTTTAGCGTTTCTTGTAATGTTTTCTTTTTTTAACTAAATTTTTCAGATATAAATTAAAACATTTGATTTAGCGTTTCTTGTAATGTTTTCTCTTTTTAACTAAATTTTTCAGATATAAATTAAAACATTTGATAAATTCTACTAAGTAATAACCCTAAAATTTTAATCCAAGAATTTTAAAAAATAACTAGTGACCCACCATTGGAAAATAGGTTTGGGATATTAAACAAAACAAAAACATGTCCAAATACAAATCGTGGTCAAAGCTCAAAACAGAAAAGTACAAGTAAAAAGCACTAAAAGACGCAGATTCACTTTCCCGGCAAAAGAGTGAATCAACATGTGGACCCTCACTTATGTTGTAGACTTGACGTCTGCATATCTTTCATGCTTATCATGTGCGTCAATACATCCATCACTTGATGACACACCTATATTACTCCATCTAAGCTTCAAGGCTTAAAGCTAATCAAATATCTCTCCCTCTTCTTCACTTAACCCACCGAAACCAGTTCCAATCATTTTTTCTTCACAGTTTCACGATTTTAATACTCAAAGCATAGTATCTTTCTTGGGTTTCTTTTTTCATCCAATTCTACAGTGTTTTGAGCGAGATATTTTTACCTCTCTTTTTTTTTTTATGATAATGGAGAAGTGTTTAAATTCTAAACAAAAGAAAGACTCTTTCTTGTTTCTACCATGTGAATTTTGCAACTCAAAAGCAGCAATCTTGTATTGTAGAGCTGATTCTGCTAAGCTTTGTTTGCTATGTGACCAGCAAATTCACTCTTCAAATACTCTGTCTCTCAAGCATGTAAGGTCACAGATCTGTGACAATTGCAGAGCTGAACCTGCTTCAATTCATTGCTCAAATGATAATCTTTTTCTTTGTCAAGATTGTGATTGGGATTCCCATAACAGCAGTTTTTCTGTATCTTCCCTTCATAATAGAAATCCAGTTGAAGGGTTCATGGGTTGCCCTCCAGTTGTTGAGCTTGCTTCTTTGTTTGGGTTTGATTTCAAATCTGATTTTTTTGTGGATTCTGATCCTGGGTCGTGTTCGTTTGAGCAAGAAGCGGTTAATTTTCAAGATTTTGCGGTTTCAAGTGATGATTTCTCTGTTTTGTCAAGTTCTGGGAAGCGTAGGCAAGAAGTGTATAAGCAGTTAGTAGAGATGGGAAAGAGGGGAATGGTGAGAGTGAATGGAGATGGAGCTGAATTGGGGCCTGACACACCACCGAGTAGATGTGCAGTGCAGTGGAATTTGGAGAGTCTTGAATTGGAGAATGGGGACGAAGAATTGTTGCACCAGCAAACGCCATTTACCTCTTTGCTTATGTTGCCAAATCATGTAGATGCAAGTGAGAATGACTGTGTATCTGATCTAGGTTTCATGTGGGATTGCAATTATACCCATCAAGGAGCTCAGGTTTGGGGCCAACCTTTAGAATTGAGATTGCTTTGTGGTAATATGATGTTTGTGTAATTGAACTATCTTGTAATTCTATTGAGAGCTAGGTCCGAGGCAAATGTTTAGTCCTTTGGCTGATGTTAATTACTTTTTGAAACCAGCAGTAAATTATCTACTAATTAGCTAGTTAATTCAAAGCAGTGAGAGGTGGCACCAGTCTGAGATGCACTCTTTGATCCCTAATTTCATTAGCTTAGTATGCCCGTGCTATATGATCTTTAAGTAGTTCATTCTAAGTTTGGGAAAGATTGTTGCTGAGTCCTTTTGGGTTCTATTGACTGACATTTTCCTTTAGAAATTCTAGGCCAGCTTTCTGTCTTCAGTAATAGCTGATCTGCCTTGTTCCCAGTTACATGAAGCATGCATAATGTGCTTCAATTAGAAAGGGCTAGCTGAGCTATGTGGTTCACCTTCATTTCTGCTCTTTCAGGCATGGAATTTCCAACTTGGAACATCATTAGATTGTACAATACCTGGTCCACAAGAAGAAGGATATGATGTAAAGGATCCTGGTTTCATGGTCAAGAACTATGTCGACTTCACTGAAGATGGTGCCCTCGCTGCACAGAAAGTATTGGATGATGGTCATGTGACGAGCTGCTGCTCTACAACGTGCGAGGATAACTTGTCAAAAAATGTAAGTCACTCCACTGAAGATAAAGTCAGAAATTACATATCCTATTTCTGTATTAATGAATTCAACTACTATTAGATTGTGGGACTAGTGACCAGCAAATTGAAGTCATTTTGGCTTGCCATCACCAACGCAAATATGCTTTGTCCTGATACTTGGCCTTTTAGGGAGAGGCAGGCATGTGGGAAATCATTAGAGGGATGTTTAATGGAATTATTTTTTACCCTTTTGGAGTCAGAAAGAAATTTTTTTCATGATGGTAGCACTCAAGTCATATTTTTTCTTCTCTTGAAATCAAATTAACAAACTCGAATATTTGCATCGATGAAATTAAGATTTCTAGTTCTTATGAGAACAGGCTAGGGATAGAGAATCATTCAGAATAAACGGGAACATAAGATATCCCAGTGCTTTTGATAATTGACTAGAAACTTTTCTATTTGATTTGATCCGATGCACTAGCTTTGGCCTACATATGCAGAATGTAATATCTTATATTTGTGGTTCTAGCCATTTTCTATTGTAATATCAGCGTTGAGAAAGTTAAACCTGAATCCTGATGTTGCTTGCACAGCTTATCTGTTCCTGATTGTATTGAAACATGAATAACAAGTGTTAATGAGATTGTTGTCAATTACAGAGTTGCTCCAACCAGCAATTGTCAAGGTACAAACCACCAACAGAAAATTGCAACAATACACCACTGATAGGACTGTCTCCAGAATCCATGCCAGGTGAGCCTAATGCACATGTCCAGGTCATGGAGCAGCCTTCTCTCACTTGGTTTGAAACTCTAAATGAGGTGAGACAAAAGGGTGATGCGGGACTTTTTGCACAGAACAGAGGCAACGCCATGTTGCGGTACAGGGAAAAGAAGAAAAATCGAAGGCATGACGCTAATACCTTTTACTCGTCTGTTTGTATCTTGTCTCTCTTTAGCTCATTCCAATTTGTGTCACTGAATGGTGTGTTAAACCATGAACAGATATGATAAACGTATCCGTTATGAATCAAGGAAGGCTAGAGCTGATACGAGAAAGCGAGTGAAAGGGCGGTTCGTAAAGGCAATAGAAAATTAATGATATACATCTTCCTTAGATTTTCCCACTAAAATCTGCAGCCTTGCAGCAGTTTCATTTCACTTGAATAAAGTTCTATAGTAGTGGTATCAAATGAGGATGGAGTTCACAGAAGAAATATGTATATATTTGGCTACCTGCAGTATAGGCAATAAATCTCCATAGCTCTATAAAATCTCCCGATTGAGGAAGAGCTGAGAGGCTAATATGTTCAGATCAGTGCATTTTTGAAGAATATTTACTTTGAGCGTCGTAGACATGCCTTGTCGACGCAGAGGAAAACCTGTGTTTTTGGGCAAAGCATCGCCATTGATGCTTTGGCCAGAGTTGGTTGTGACCTGCAATCCTTTGGACCACATTAATGGTGAGTGGAGCTTTAATAAACATTCTCTGCAAAAGTCATTAGAGAGAAGTTCTTACTCTGACCGTAACAATGCTTCATTGTCCTTTGCTTCAACAATGACAGTGACAATGCTTCATTTGAGGTTGTAGAGAAATTGAATGTTGATATTCAATAAGATTGAATGGCTACCGTACCCAGTAGATATTATAATGCTGTAATTTCTATAAATTTTGAAGCATGGGAAACTAGATGATCTTATTGAATTGATATGCTAATTACTTGTGAGCTAGAATTATCCCTGCCCCGTACAATAAATTATTACACAGGCCAAGTTTATGTGGATCAAAAGTGACAATTGTAATGAATCCTTCTGATATGATTAGTTTGTTTTATAAAGATACATGAAAAAAACTATACAAATATTTTTATATAATGTATACACCTTCGTAAATTTATATTCTAGATATTTATAAGATATTTATATTAAATATTTATATAAAATATCTTAGGTATTTCTTAAAATATTTATTTTGATAAAGTTTATATAAATAGAACTTCATCTCTCTAATTAAAAGGTTTATTATAACTCATTTCTCTAGATTTTATTTCTCTAGGCAATATAAATCTAAAAAAATACACATCTAATACAAGATTTAAACAAGATTTAAGAAATATTTAAGCCCATAAAATATTTATTCTCCCATCACCTGAACATATACTATATTGATTTAAGCTATTGAGTGTTTTTTTTACTAGTGTTTTCGGCCACCAAATTCTCAAAATTTAGTTTTATTAGTCCATGAAAGGCTCCTCTAATCTTTCTACTAAGGATTTTTCTGGCCTCGTCAAGTTTAATGTAATCACTTTTTTTTTTTTTTAATGTTTGTAACTTACATACATGACTTTAAAATTTAATTAGTTCAGTGTGATGAAGTTCGATGGCTTCAAAAGATGATATCAACCTTAACACACACAAGTGAATGAGAGTTGATAGAAGGTCATTTTGGACAGCAAAGTGACTCCGTGAAAGTTCTGAGTGAGGCATAACTTGACTTGCAAAAAGTTTGAGATTGGTTGCTACTTAAACTATGCTCAAACTAGCTATATATTATATTGCCCAGGGTTGATACGTGGGTCGATTTTTTTTTTTTCAACATGAAAAATGAATATCTCAATATTTGTTACTTGTTTTTTTTATATAAAAAATCTCAATTCTAAATTGAAAATTTTATGTATATATTTAATTAAATAAATTAAGAATTATTTATGTAATCGAGACAAATTATAAAACTCGATTCCTAACCAATCGAAGTTAACTAATCAAACTCATAACTAGTGTCATGTATTTAATCAGGTTCAATAATTTTTTAAAGTTTTTTTATTTAATTATATGGTAAAAAAATAAACGATCGTAAAATTAAGAACTAATTAAATATAAGGTTGTTTGTTTGAGATCGCAATAAACCTACAAATATTAAACAAAAACAAACTATATTGCCCAATAAAAAATCAACAAAAAATTAAAGAAAATTAAGCAAGAAAAATCAATAAAAATCTAATTATGAATTATCAGATTGGGAAAAAAGCAATCCAAAAATTCAAAAGAAAAAAAAAAGGCTAATTATAAAGGATCAAATTAAAAAAAAAATGTAAAAGCTAAAAAAAAGAACGAAAAAAAAATCCTAGGATGTATGCCTAGTGGTCTACCTTTGATTTTTTTAGAAAAAAAAATAGAAGCGACTGCTTTGCCTAAATTCTAATGACTAAATGTCATTGAAAAGTTAGGCTAGGAGTGCTCAACACCTAAAAAATCCATTTTAACCATTTTATGATAAAACAAAACATCTAAAAACATTAAAGAGGCCTAAATAAACCCATTTATATCTTCATATAACCCAAAAAGGATTAAAATAAAAGTCAACTCAAAACTCAAAACATTTCAACATCAGATTTACTTTTTTAGGCAATTTAAAGGTGAAAGAACATCTTATTTGAATTCTTCTCATCAAATGGAGCCCATAAACATCATGATAGATCTTTTTAGTGGTCGAAATCATTATCAACTGACAATTTCTCTCTCTATGAATTCCTCTTTTTTACCTCAAACTAATGACTAAAAAATAGCAAAAATAAAGTTTTGTTCCACAATTGAATTTTTAAAATATTTAGGGATCAAGAAGTTATTATTTAAAAAGTAAGAGGATCAGAGTGTATTTTTATCCCATTTTTTAAATTGCCACTTGTTTCCTTCTTGTTTTACACTTCGGTCCTCTTTGTTTTAATTTTGTCCCTCATTAACAAGTTTTGATAAATCAGTCATGAATCTAGGCATAAAATGATGCAATCGAAGAGAAACAAAGATTTAGGATCAAATTAGAAAAAAAAACTATAGGTATTGTGGATTGATACAGTGAAAAACCCATGTATTTTAGAGCTTTTGTTAATGATCTTAGTAAATACTAGTTTACATGTTGCGCTATAGTGCAAGTCAGATCAAAGTTTTTTTGAAAGTAAAAAAACTATCTAGGCCACAAGAAATTATTTAACATTCTTATTAAATCTAGGTTAGCTTTGAAACTTCCTAACCTGACTTCTTGCCTAACCTGAGTTTAAAATTAAACTATGTTGGAGTTTTTTCAATGTATCCCAATCAACTTTGTAGGTCTAAAGTCAATCCAAATGACCAGTAAAAAGTATGATTTGAGTATTGAATTTAAAAAAAAATAATCAAAATAACATTTTATTTTAGTATAGGGACACCAACATATTTGATTGACTCAAACAATGTGACAAACAAAAACAAATTATGAAGAAAAATTCAAAATCAAGAAAGTATAAACGGATGAAATTGAGAAAAAGTGGAAGAAAAAGGAGGGGGAAATGGAAAGGAAAGATAAAAAAAGGGGGAAAAAAAACCTACTTCATTATTCATATGAATATATAAATAGATGAGGTGGTAGACCAATTTTCTTGTTGATGGATGAAATTGAGGAAAAAAATAAAAATGAAATATAAAAAAAAAGGGAAAATGGAAAGGAAAGAAAAAACAAAAACAAAGAAATGAAAGGAGATCAAATTCTATTTGTATTGCTTTTTGAAATGAACTTTGTATTTAGTTTGATATTTTTACTATAATTTCGCGAGTAATCTCATCAAATTAGGTTATAGAATGGTATAATTATGTCATAACCCAATTTTGGATCTTCAAAAATTATTTTTATTAAAATATATATTAAAAAAAAATCATAAATTCCAAATCCAAAAAATATTTTTGAGACTTGAGGAGATAAGCTTTCGATTCGAGTTGCAAAAGACCAAAATATCAGAAGAATAGCTAGATTATGAGATTTCGACAATATGAGATGAAGAAAGAAAGAAAATTGAGGTTGAAATCCAAACTTGACCAAAAGTGAAAGAATTAATTAAGTTTGAGGACTTAATTAAACTTTTAATGAATTTTATGAATTCAATTAAAGACTCAATTGAAAAAAAATCAAGTTTGAATGTCTAATTCAAATCAATTTGCAAAAGATTGGAAGATTAGGGACACTGGGTGTTGTAACAAACTTTTTCAAGGACTAAATTGAAGAAAATAAAAGTTTAAGGCTTAATTAGGGATGAAATTAAACAAATTAGAAAACAAGGGTTACTTTGTAAAAGGCTCCAGACTTGAAGGTTCTCGATTGATTTTTAGCAGGGGTCTAATTTTATAAAATTAGTCAGTTTGTCTCAATTAATGACGTTTGAGCTTAGATCGAAACAAACAAATTGGAAAACAATGGCTACTTTTTAAAAGGTGCTAGAATTGAGGGATCTCAATTGATTTTTGACAGGAGCCTAATTGCATAAAATTAGTCAGTCTTGTCTCAATTATGAACATTGGAGCTCAAATTGAAACAAAAGGGATCAAATTGAAATTTATCACTCCATTTCTCACACAGCGGCGGCTGTCATTAAGTTGTGCATTGCTGATAATTATTAGTCTCTGACAACCATGAGTCTGGGATTTAAGCCTAGTGAAGAACGTTGATTGCTGTCATCCATGAACCAGGCTGTCTTGTCCTAAGTAACATGCATGCTGCATCTATGAAGCTTGTACTTCATTTTCTTTATGAGAACTACCCTGCCTATCTCATCTCGCACGTATACAGGAAGCTGCCAGATTTATTTAACCTAGCGCCATTGACGGCAGATCTATCCAAAACCACAGCAGCACTTCTTCTCTATTTAAATATCATTTGACTGCAAAATTCAGTTTTTAGCATAAAGATTAAAAACGAAAAATGAGAAGCAAACACACAGTTTGAACACATTCAACATGGCTATGGAGCTGAGGGTTTTTCCTTGTGATCTATGATTTCATGATGGCTGGACCACATAGCCCAGGAACCCATATCACGGTAATCTGCATAATTCCACCTAAAAGTCTTAAGCATCATTATTGTGTTTAGCCATGTGGGGAAACTTGGAAGCTATCGATAAAAAAGAAAAGAGTATTTCAATGAAACAATGGCTCCTGTGATTTCATTGGATGTAGCGTAGATAAGCCATCTGATCAACAGATAACCCTAGCTGTTAGACAAATGCACCAAGCAGTCAAAACAGTTTTTGTTTACATAATCGGATTCATGTAATAATATTTTAATAGGTAATAAATACTCAACAATTATTGTTCTTACCATAATTCGAAAGCCACCAGTAACTTTCATGTTTATTTTGAAGGGTCAACTTTAAGACATAGTTATTAATTAAACTAAATCTCCTTCGGTGAATTCATATGAAAAACCCACAATTTAGAGTCTTACATGTGTTAGTTTTTCATTTGAATTTAAAAAGATATTGATGTGATCCAAATTCTTCGTCATAATATTAATTGAAAAATAGAATAAAATTTAAGGATCTGTTGTGTTTAATCCAAATTCGTCAATCTTTGAATGCTTATTCTTATCTTGTTGTGCTTCTGCTTGTATTGCATAGGAAAACAAGTTCATTGACTTTTTTTTTAATTGGTAAAAATGTAATTATACTATAGTGGTGACTAGTAAAATGTGTTTATAATCTATTTAGTAAAATAATAAATTGCTCTTAAGCCAACCTAAATTTAACAAAAAAGCTAGAGTGAAAAGACAAAACAATCCTTGAAAAGAGTTTTTTCATTTTTGCTTTTTTAAGGGCACTCCTGCTATTATTCACTATGCAAGAAAAAAGAAAGGATGAAAATGACAATATTTGACGGTTTGGTAATTTTTTTTCTTTTTAAAGGTAATTC
>Ga0307515_10006729_pt1 | contig 22897 bp, 12 predicted proteins | sample 17_EM_MG_FD_194513 | JGI IMG/M metagenome (GOLD analysis project Ga0307515, IMG submission 194513) | Populus trichocarpa ectomycorrhiza microbial communities from riparian zone in the Pacific Northwest, United States - 17_EM | ecosystem: Host-associated > Plants > Roots > Unclassified | place... | reverse complement strand
ATAAATCAAAAGGTATTTTCTGAAAAAAATTATATTTTGTTTATTCTAACTCTTTTGTTTACTCTAAGTTTAAATTAAAAATTATCACAATTAGTTTTAATTTATTTCTAAATAATTTTACACTAGTTAATTATGTTTAATTATGTTTAATTTGTATACTCAAAGAGACACCATCTTGTCAAATAATTATCTCAACTTAATAGCTTAAACTGTTAGTTAAAGTTCTAAAATATAATTTATGTTATTCTCTAACACATCCCCTCAAGTGAAAGTTTTTAAACTTAAAACTTGCATAAATTTACACTACCTTGTGCTTCATTTTTATCAAATAAATAAAGATGGTGAAATTCATACTCATTATTTTTTAGTCATCGAAGCTTTAATACTATGTCAAAAAATTTAATTTAACTCAATAATTTAAACTATATATTAAATAAAATTTTAAAATATAATTTATATTATTTTTTAACATATTTATCAATATTTATTTGAGTTTTAATTTAAAATAAAAGTTATACGAGGCTTAAAATCACCTATAATTGATTGTAGAGAGGGTTTAAGGAAGAAGGTTTGATTTGACCGGATGTCAAAAGTAGTGGGATACAATATTTAAAGAATTTGAAGCACATGTTTTCTTGGTTGGGATTGGAAGGAGGGTTGGATTTTTTTATTTTTTATTTTTTGAAAAATTACGAGGATACTCATCTTGTATTCATTCTTTTATATTTTAGGTTAAAGTGATTTTTAAATATGAATGAAAAAACAACTCGTATACAAAATAACAAAAACCCTAGTACGATTTTTAATTCAGCATTTTCCCTCTTATTCTCTCTCATCATGATGACAATGACAAATGATGATTTCAAATTCTTAAATCTCCATAATGCCAAAGAAAAATAAATAAAATAAAAAAATTGAATCGCTTGAGCTAGAATAGAAACGTTTGCAGAAGAAGAAGATTGGTCGGAGTCATTTATGGGTAGCAAGACCTGGGGGATTTAATTTCTCCGTTCATGTTATTACCAGAATTTTATAATTTACCAAAACGATACTTTGTTAGTAGTTAAACACTTGTTTCTTGGCACAACTTTTATCGACAAACTCAAAAACAATTACAGTTCATTGAAAAATTTATTGCTGGTGATTTATATTATATCGATAATATAACTACCGATGGATTTACAAACAAAAAAAACACATCATGCTAAAAATTTACTTGTTTTATTCTGTCAGTATATCTCTTGGTGAATATAATATATCACTGACATAAAAAATTATTTGTAATCTTATCGGTAATTTTTTTAACATTACAAATGTAATTAAATCATCGTTGATTAAATAGTGTCAGTGACATTTCCAGTAATTATTTTTCAATTCTCTAAAATATATGAACGGACTTAATCCATCGGTAAGGACCGTCGGGAATTTTATTAAAATAGTTGTTCTTAGTCTAATAAACAGTGTAGAAAATAATTAAAAGAAATTAAATTAAAATAAAAATCAAATATTTATTATAGATTAAAAAATTTATTAGTTCAAATACAATTCATATAGAAGAGAGGGGTTGGAGGAGGAGGAGGAGGAGGCAGGTCTTCTCCAGGATCAAGGGGTAATAAGGGGGAGCACATGTACCACTTATGTGTGATTTTAATTTCATGTACAATCATCAAAGTTTAGTCATCTTAATACTAAGTCATTATGTCACAGCAGTAAGATGGATCATTCAAACTTCAACTTATTGGTTTCAAATTGCCTATAACTCTAAAGTTTGAGTGCTTGGAATCGATTGCGAGCATCCAACAGTTGAAACACTTCAAGTTGTTCGCAAGTACTCAGCTTTAGAGTTTGAGATACCAAAAACCTTATTTATATCGAGTTCACCAGACAATCCTGTCTTCAACCACAATTTCAAATTGAGTTCTAGATTGGTCAAAAGGATCGCCCCCATATGTCTCCTACAACTGCGTGTTATATGTTTCCTTAAAAAAAGTCATAATTATGTGAAAATAATAACTTAAGAAATGAAATTGTTGAAATCAAACATACTAAGAACTTCTGAGCTCGGTTATCCATAAGATGTTGCACCTTTTTTCAACGATCATCATTTCACATGTGAGTTTCTACAAAAAGCTCCATTGATCTTTATTCGAGTCGAAGAACCATAGCCTGTAAGAGAAAATTATTATTAGTTAAACATATTCATGTAAAATAACATTTTTAAAAAATGGATGTAATAAAAAGAATTTCACCATCCACTTCACGTGCGAACTGAATAGCATGGATCTGCTGGTATGCATGGTAATGTAACCGTGAATCTCCCTGTTCCAGTTCTCCATACTAGATTGTGACCATCGCATGAAATGATCATACATCACTTGTTGAATATATTCTGCCCACATAACCTCTAATATGTATGGAGATCTGAAATCCTTTTAAATCATCATGTCTTTCCAGCCTAAAAGCTCTTTCTTTAGCATATTTTTTGGTTTTGTTATGCGCCTCATACCAAAAATCACGCAACTATATAATAAAAATGAATTATTGGTTAATAAATGAAAAATAAAATTTTAAAATTTAAACAAAAAAAAATTATTTTAATTTCAATCTTACCTAGTTGTGCCGTGATTCTACCAAACCCTCATGGAAACAACGTTGTCAGCCCTATCCCAGTAAAATTTTCCCTTACACATCAAATTTATAAAAGAATTGGTTCATTAATATTAATAAACTAACTGAATTAATATAATAATAAAAAAATTATTTAAGTATATACTAACCCTAAACTTTTTGAACCATGCATCAATTATTAATTTCCATTTAGAATTCCTGGAAACATGACTCCATTGCAGCAATGACACTTCCATCGATGATTTCATCGTCGATGTTATTGTTCGAGCAGCCTCAACATTTGCAAACTTGAAATTGCATTCATTAATTGAAATTAAGTTAAAAAATTATTAGTTGTTTTTTATTTTTTAATAGTCCATGAAAGAAAATCAAACTCACATTAAGTGGTTGGGCTTCAACTAGGCAATGTACTTCCCAATAAATAGGTCCTGCTCGTAAAAGACCCCTCCTCCACATGACGACATCTCACTTGACAAGCTTGCATTGAGAGAGGTTATATGTGCCTCAGGTGCCTGTTAATGGTCAGCACCTCATGACACATGGTCATTAGAACTGCTGTTAGAAAAACTAGTAGCGATCCTGTCTGTATGATGCGTTACTAACTTTCCCCTAGGCATCTATACAAATTAAAAGATTGAGAAAGGTGATAACATTCCTATTTAAAAACAAATTAGTAACACCTCCCTTATACAAGAGACTACCCAAAAATTGTTTTCCTGTAAATATACATCAATAATATGTTACCACAAAACAGTTGATTTTATTTCTATTACTTTCTATATTTCCAACATATTACTAAAACTAGTAAACCTTTAGAAATCTACCTTACCACATACCAAATCAACTTTAAACCTCTAAGATTTATGAGATATATCATTATCACTAAAAAATATAAAAAACAAAAATAATTAATTAATAACAAAAAAATTGAAATAGAAAATCACTATAATTGAAACCATCTACTTATCATTCCTTTCACAATTCTTCGAAAACATCAACTATATATTGTTGCAATAATTCCCATTGTGTATCAATTTTTTGTTTTCATGTATTTTTTGTTGTAATTTATGCATATATTATTCTCATTATGACACATTTGTACACTTATAAAACAAAAACATCCATTAAATTCCTTTAAGAATCTTTTCTTTTTTTGTAGCCTTACAAAACTTAAAGAGAAAAACAAATTAACTAGACAACAAAATTCGAATATATCAACCAAGATTGACATATCAATTTTATCTAAAAAGAAAATAGATTATCTAAAAAGAAAACAAACCCAAAACCCCTAATCAAGAAATCCCCTTTTAATATTCATATAATCAAGAAAAGAGTTATAAAAACTATAATAAATTAGCAAAACCAAACACATTATCCAAGATTCACGTGATAACAAACAAATTAATAAAGATTAAGGTAATACCCACATATTTATCAAAAGAACAATAAAACAGTAACCAAAATAAACCACACACATTTATACAAAGAGAAGTAAAAAAGTAACCAAGATTAACATATAAATAACATTATCAAAAATCATAAACCCAAAAATCATCTTAAATACCAACATCCTATTTTTAAAGAACCCAATAAGAATCATTAATCAAACACATCAACTATCAAAATGAAATTCGAAACAAAACACATTAACCCAAATTGCTATCATAAGAAATCTAAACAATTAACCAAATTTTACATAAACAGAACTTTGTCAAAAACAAAACTCACCTTGTAACCCTTCTTGTTGTTTGTATGGCAACAATTATCTTGCTAGAGTGTCTCTAGAATAGATTGAGAATGGAAAAAAAATTAACTTAACAAAACTTGGCAAAAAAAAAAAAAGGAAAATGAAGGAGATTTACATAGTATGGAATAAGCTTGGTGTGAGGATGGAATCAGGGAGGAAGAGAATAATAGGGAATCATAAGAAGAACAGATGGGTGATAGAAAGAGAGAAATAATTTGCAGAGAGAAGAACAAAGAAGAAGACAAACTAGCGTTCTAAAGCTAGGGATTCTGGTTATTTAATTTTGAGCTTTTTTACCAATGGATTTATTGACATAAGATTAAATATTAATATTTTAAGCACATCCATCGATGATTCCATTTTTATATTTAATTGAAATTTTCAATTTAATTAAAATTTTTTAGAAATCCCCCTAAATTTCACCAAGACTTTTCGGTCTATCAGTGATTCCATTTGTAATGAACAGTTCCATATGTAATGAATGGTTCCCAGCCTTTCAAGAATATACTGATGAACATAATTCATTGGTGATTCCATCTATATTGAACATTGCCATCTGTAATGAATAGTTCCCAACCTCTTGGGAATATACCAATGAACTTAATTTGTCGGTGATTTCATTTGTATGTTCCAGTGGCATTAGAGTGTATTTTTTTTAATTCTCTAGAATATATCGATAGACTTAATTTGTTGGTGATTCCAGTTGTATGTTTATTGTTCATTAAGGATTCCGTCTATAAGTCTCAGTGGAAATGCATGTAATTTTTTCCCAACTCTCTAGAATTTTTCTGACGGATTTAGACTTTGATATATCTGTTGGTATTTTACATGCCATTAGTAATTCCATTAGTATAAAAATGTTTTGTGTATAATAATAAAATCATAAAATATAAACGTTTCATTGTTATGTAATAATAAATTCAAGTCATTGTCATTACATTAAAGTTAATTTTGTATAGAAATATTACATTATATTTGATTTCATTAGACAATCATGTTGTACAAATTAATCAGAATTGTCTTCTTCTTTTTCTTTAACAATTTTGTCATTGTCATCTCCATTGCAATTTTCTACATTATTTCATCCCCATCTTCATCGACTTTTATATGTCTGCTGGTTCTCAAAACATTATTTAATTCCTTAACGTCAACATCAACAAAAGCATTCTCAACAACATGAACATTTGAATTTTATTTGAAGTCGGTAGATGAAGAAACTCAATATGGATCAGATTAACCAACTCATCAAGTTGAAAGACACCATGTCCCATAGTTACTTCATTATTACCATCTTAAACAACTTGAACATGTTCTTTTTAATGTGCATGACATCAAGATTATGGCAGAGGAGCCACTTTACCACCATTTATTAATGTGAATGCCTTGTTATTTTCCATACATTATAGACATAATAATTTTACATGTGTGCTCCAACCAGAAACCATTTTATATGTAGGATAATCATTGATAGTCCATATCATAGTTGTCTTCATTTACAATTTCTTTTCCTCGAGACATCATAGGTTAAAATCCCGGATGACCATAGCTTTTTCAACTCATCAATAAATTGTCGAAGATAAACATCTATATTTTAACTCGGACTATTAGGATCAGGTATGACTATATATAAAAACATGAACTCTAGCCTCATACACATCCCCAGTGACAAGTTGTAAATCGTGAGTATCACAAGCCAACAAGAATAAGGAGCAGTAAGTGACTTGAATGAATTGAATCCTCATGTACATAACCCAAGATGTATGTTCCTTGATTCCATTGAAAACTAAGGATGCACCTATTAACATGTTTTCAGGCTTCACCATCAAATGAGTGCACCATGAATCCATCCACTGCATCATGTGAATGATACTAAGTCATGTGCTTAATAGTCTTTGAAGATATGAATAACCTTTAGTGTTTAGAAGTGATTAGAAAGTATCTAAATTTTCTAGGTGTGACAAGAGTCATTTCCCTACCAGTTCTGAGTTCTTAAGGAGTATGCCCACATGTTCTACACTCAGTCAACTCTGCAGTTTCAAGGTAATATAACATACAGAAGTTTGGACAAATGTTAATTTTATGATATTCTAGGCCAAGGGGTTTCATCATTGATTTTGCAGCGTAAAGGTTCTATTTTAGCCTATTCCTTTCAAGTAAAATGCTTATCTCTTATTCGACAATTCTTTTGTAACCTACCTCACTCAACCCATGATCTGACTTGATGGTGAACAATTATGCAATGAATGATAATTTACAGTGATTTATGTACCCATCCCATAATAGTTTGTCATAATATTTCAAAAGATAAAAAAAAACCTAGCAGCTTCTGTATTTGGTTCTTCATCTATGATTGAACATTTATATGTATAACTCTGATTTATTCTCATCTAATCTATAACCATATTCCTATGAGCATTATTATTGTCATCTACAACTCAATGCACGTTGCTAGAACTAGAAGTTGACCCAACCATCATTTCTACCATGATCTAGTAAGGAACATATGGTTCTCAGTGTCCAAACCAACACAAGTATTTCTTCATGAACTCTTTTTGTAGAAGATGCATCGTTACAATATCTGGATCGAAAATGTTTTATTTTTTCACTTCTTACATGGACATCTAATACCGTTTCTACTAATATTTCTCGGATTAGATAGTGTGTAATTCATAAAACCCTCAACCACATTACAATAACCCATCCTACGCAACCCTTTGAGTAAATCTTGATACATCCATGAATGATCATCCATTACTTATGTCAAACCTATATAAAATATTAATGACACCATGTATTAATTAATTATGTAAACTAAATAAATTACCTAATATTGGTTTAACTCAAACTTATTCAATCTATTTTAATAGTGTTCTTAAATCATTATTAATTATGTACATAAATTCAAATTGCTACATAATTACTGAAATTTTCAACTCACCATAAAATTGACAATATATAAAATGTAGCAATTAAATAAGTCATTATTTATTTCATTACAAAACACTTAAGTCACAAATTCAAAACAAATTTCATCAAATTACAAACAAATACTATTTTTTTAAAATCTCAAACAAACCCTAACATGTACAAATTATACTTCCATACAACAAATTTCAATGGGAAAAAAATTATAAAACAAGGATAGTTTAAAAATATACTACAAAAATATGAAAAAAACTATATATACTACAAAAATATGCAATAAAATTGACATTTTAAAATTAAGTTCAAATAAAAAATAGATAGTTTTGCTTACTTGATGTGGAGAATCCTAAAAATAATTGAATTTGAGGGGGTTTTCTGCTTATTTATTTTTTACAGAGAGCTTATGAAGGGAAAATAGAAATGGGGGGAGGGAGGGAGGAGGGGTCGCTTGTCAAGTCATAACTTAAATATTACTGATGAATTTACAAACAAATTTTACTAAAGAGGTTATGTGATCGGTAATCCCATCTGTAAAAGTAATATATCATTTTAACTTTTTGTTTTTTTTTAATTCCTTCTTTTCCCACTTTAATTTCCTCGGATATTCCATTAGTGTATCGATGTTTATAGAGTGACATAGCGAGAGACTATGTCATCAGTAAAGTTCATCGTAATCTATTAACGAAGGGTTTATGAATGTATGATTTGTACATTTAAGGTTTGTTTGAGATTTTGAAAAATTATATTTGTTTGTCATTTGATAAAATTGAGTTTGATTTTGTAACTTATGTGTTTTATAATGAAATAAATAATGGCTTATTTAATGGGTACATTTCATATTGTATCAATTTTATTGTTAAGTTGAAAATTTTGGTAAATTTGAAGGAATTTGATTTTTTTTACAAAGATGATAGTAAGTTAAGGGTAATATTAAAATAGATTGAATAAGTTTGAATAAAACCAATGGTAGCAAATTAGTTGGGTATCGATAATAGTTCATTTTATTAATCAATACATGATTTTATCAATATTCTATATAAGTTTCATATAAGTAATGGATGATTGTTCTTGGATGTATAGAGTTTCAATTGAAAGGTTGTGTCGGATGGATTATTGTAATATGGTTGATGGTTTTATTAATTACACACTATCTAATTTGAGAAATATTAGTGGAGGTGATATTAGATATCCATGTAAAAGGTGTAAAAATAAAAAACTTCTCAATCCAGATGTTGTTACGATACATCTTCTACAAAAAGGGTTCATGGAGAAATACTTGTGTTGATTTACACACGGAGAACCATATGTTCCTTACAATACTATGGTAGAAATGACAGTTTGGTCAACTACTAGTTCTAGCAACGTCCATGAAGTTGTAGATGATAATAGTAATCGTTATAGGAGTATGGTTATGAATAAAATAAGAATGAATCAGGGTGATACAAGTGAATGTTCAATCGTAAATGAAGAATTAAATAAAGACGTAACCAGGTTTTTTTTATCTTTTGAAAGATTATAACAAACCATTATGGAATGGGTTAATAAGTCACAATAAACTATCGACCATTGCATAGGTGTTCACCATCAAATTATATTATGGGTTAAGTGAGGCCAATTATGACAAAGTCATTGAATGAGAGATAAACATTTTACCTTAATGGAATAGGATGAGGGAAAAAATTTATGTTGTTAAATTCATGGTGAAACCCTTTAGCCTAGGATAGTAGAAAATTTATATATGTCCAAACTTCTACATGTTGTATTACTTAGAAAATACAGATTTGATCGAGTGTAGAACTTATGATCATGCTTGGTATAAGCCCAGAACTAGCAAGTGAAGGACTTTTATCGCACATAGAAAAATAAGATACTTTCCAATTACTCCTAAACTACAAAGGTTATTCATATTTTTAAAGACTAGTGAGCACATAATATGACATCATTCACATGATGCGGTGACAGAGTTATGGTGTACCTTTCTAATAATGAAGCCTATAAACATTTTAATAGTGTGCATCCTTAGTTTTTAATGGAACCACAGGACATACGTGTTTGGTTATATACAAATAAGTTCAATCTATTTGGGTCATTTGTTGCACCATATTCTTGTTGGTCGGTGATACTCATATCTTACAACTTGCCACTGAGAATGTGTATAAGGCTTGATTTCATGTTCTTATCTATATCTATATCCAATCCTAATAGTCCGGGTAGGAATATAGATGTTTGTCTTCGATCGTTGATTGGTGAGTTGAAGTAATTATGGTCATCTGAGACTTTCACGTATGATGTCTTGATGAAATATAACTTTTAGATAAAGGCAACTTTGCTGTGTACTATTAATGATTTTCTTGCATATAAAATGGTTTTTGGTTGGAGCATGTATAAAAAATTAGCATATCCATACTGTATGAAAAATATCAAGACCTTTACTTTAACAAATGATGGTAAAGAGTCTTTTTTTAATTGCCACTAGAGGTTCTAGCCAACCAATAACAAGTATAGAAATAACATAAATGACTTCATTGTAGGTAGAGATGAAAGGGATGTTACATCGTTGGTACCGTCGGGTGAAAAATATTATGATGTGGTCTCATAATATGAGGGCATTGTGTTTGATTTTGAATCCGATAAACAGAAGTTTCCTGGTTTTGGTCTGACCTATAATTGAGTTAAACAAAGTATTTTTTGGGAGCTTTCTTATTAGAAGACTAATCTTCTCTGCCATAATTAGGATGTCATACATATAAAAAAAACATGTTTGAAAATATTTTTAACACGGTAATGAACATGAGAAGGAAGACAAAAGGGCAACATGAGGGATATAATGGATATACCTTATTTTTCAACCATAAGAATATGAGGTTGGTTTATAATGGGTTATGAGTCGTAAAACCCAAAGTTAGCTTCGTTTTAGATAAGAATGCACAGTTAGTTGTCTACCAATAACTTAAGAGTTTGCATTTTTCTAATGGATATGCTTTGAACATATTTAAATTGATAAATTTGGAGGATGACAGATTGTATTAAATAAAGAGTTATAACTACTACATGATTATGCAAATACTAATTCCAATAGCTTACCGAAATTTATTCCCAAAAGGAACATAGGATGCACTCACAGAGATCAGTTATTTTTTGGATATATATGCTTTAACAAGTTGCATACCCAACACATGGAGAAGCTTAAAACGAATATCTTTCAAATAATTTGGAAACTTGAGATGATATTCCCTTTATCTTTCTTCAACTCAAAGAAGCATCTACCAATGCATCTATCATTTGAGGTAAAAGTTAGAGGCTTTATCCAATATAGATGGATATATCCATTTAAGAGGTTATAGATTACGCATTCATCCTCATTATATTTCTATTGTCTTTTCTTAAAAAAAAATATAATATTTATTTAATTCTATGCAGATACTTGTTCAATTTAAGGAAAAAAGTTAAAAACAAGGTGCATGTTGAGACTTTGATATGCAAGGATTATATTGTTGAAGAGATCTCAATATTTATCCCATACTATTTTTAACCAAATTTGAGAACAAGAATCAATTGTATTCTAAGACACGATGATGATGGAAAAATGCCTTTAACTAGGAATTTGTAAATATTTTCTTATCCTAGACAACCTTTACCAAAAAATACAGGGAGGAGAAGATACTTAATAGAAATCGAATTCAAACAACTTAATAATTCACATCGTTAATTTTTACTATCTCAAAATTCACATCTTACTTAATCTCAAAATTTTCAATTACAAGATGAACAATTTGCCACATGGTTCAGAACACATGTAAACACTACTTAATAATTATTATCTCTTATAATACTTAATTTCATTAAACCTCTCTCTTTAACTATTAATGATTGTTATCATGTACCGGGTTTATCAATTGAGAAGGGATGCTAGTGATAGTTTGAATTTACTATGTTTTGGTCTTGAAAGAAAGGTTAAGTGCTATAATGAGTATTTCATCAATGGATATGTCTTTCATATTAAAGAGTATAGTCAGAGTAGAAAGACCTATAATAGTGAAATTTGTGTTAAAGGATCAACTTCTAATGAGTTTGATATTGATTATTATTGGAAGCTCAAAGAGGTGATTGAATTGTAATATCATAACGAGCTTAATAAAGTCTTTTTATTCAAATGCTATTGGTATGATATCATCGATAGAGGAATCAAAGTAGATCCCCATCATGTTTGGTTAAAATTAATATAAAGGCTAGATATCACAACATCAATAATATCTTTGTTTTTGCCAAGAAATGCCAACAAGTTTATTACACATACACTCTTTCATTTAGAAATGATCATTCTAGGGTTGATTGGCTATCCGTAGTGAAAACAAAACCTAGGGGTCAAGTTTAAGTTGTTTAGGAAGGTAACAATGAAGTAACTGTGGGAGGCAATGTTTTTCAAATTGATGAGTTAGTTTATTCATATCGAGTTATTTCGTCTATCGATTTAGAAAAAAATTCAAATTTTCATGTTGTTGAGAATATTCTTATTGATGTTGACAATGAGAAATTAAATGATGTATAGAGAACCATTGGACACACAAAAATCGATGAAGATGATGGTATAGACGAATATCAATTCAATGAAGAATATTATGATGGGCATAAGGATGATGAAATTGACGAAGAAGAAGACAATTTTGCTAACACTGGTGGAACATTTATTGCTTCGATTTTATTATTATGAACATAAATGGTGTAAAAGTGTTTGATTTTATTGTATTTATAGGTTGGATAGATAAGAAATACAAAAATATTTTGGAAAAAGAAACTATTTTATATCGATTACATTACAAAACGAACTTTCATCGGATAATTTTGGGTTTAATTGAAAATTTTAAGTTTTAATTATCAACAGAATTACTATAGAGTTTAAAAATTAATAAATATTTAATTATTCATCGATAATTCCATCAGTAAAAAGCCCTAATTGAAAGATTAGAATCCCTAATTTCATCCTCAACACTAGGCAAATCCTTATCCTCCACGCTAGGTAAATATCTTTCTCTTTCTTTTTTTTCTTTTTTTGCCATTGTTTGTTGATTGTTGGTTTTTTGTTTATAGATATGTTTGTTTTTAAGGATCTATATGTATGTTTGACTGTTTGGTTAGTTAAGATTTAACATAATTCAAATTTATATTGAAAAATTCAAGGAAATTATGTAGTGGTTAAGGAGGTTTATTCAATTTCTTAATTTTTAGGTTTTAAATCTTAGTATAAGTATTTAAAGAAATTTATTAAAATTCTTTTGAGTGTATTACGAGGATAATTCCTTCAAAATATCTTGAAAAAGACTTAGTCTTGGTTGACATATAATATGATTCAAAATACCTTTATTGTCAAATAAAATAAAATTTAATTTAAAAAAAAACATTCAATATATACAATTACAAATTGTTCAACTAAATTATACACTCTCTCTCTCTCAAGTTAATTGTATTTTTCAACTGAACAATTGCAATTTTAGCACACTAAACCCTATGAATTTAATGGTTGTTAATGATTTAAAAGATGGATTATTATTATTATTATTATTATGGTTGTGATAGTAGAGATTTGGTGTTGCTGATAGAAGCTTGATCGTGTAGTAAGATTGGGTAGTTGCAGTAATAGTACAAGACCTCATCTTGATTTGGGTTTTCATTTTTTGTTTTTCATTTTTCATTTTTTTTCTTTTCATTGAGTTATTGTTTGCAAATTAATTTTTTTTTCTTTCATTTAGGTAGGATTCTTTCAATTCAATATTTTTTCCATCTTGTTTTAGTTTTCATATTTATTGTTAAATTTCTTATTTTACAATAAGATATTTTAAATTAGTTTGCATCTTAGTTGAAATTAAATCTCTTTTCAAACAATTATAAAAATACCCTCACATATAAGTATGATACATTTAAAAGAATTTTCTTGATACATTTAAGATAAATTTATATTAACTAATATGTTAGTAAATTTGAATTGTTTAGTTGATGGGTCATATATTATTGGGCCATTTAAGATATATATTCCTAGCTATATATATATAAACACACACACATTGTACATTGGCCATTGTCTGTAAGAATAGCGAATCTAGAGTTAGTTGCTTCAAAATGAAGAAGGTTATGCAAAGAGCTTACAATTCTTCTAACTAAGTTTTTTTTTCTTATAATCATTTGCTTAAAGATGTTATGAGTTGTTGAGAAGGTTAAGATATCTTTTTTTCTTAGCACAACCTTGTATAATTTGCATTACTTCGGTGTTAAACAATTTTGTTAGCCAATATGTTAGGCTTGGTTGGGGTTATGAATACCTATTAAAGTTGTTTTAGAGCATAGAAATAGAGGGAGGTACCTTTGAATAACAACAATATGATATTATTAAATGTGATGGAATGATATTGTTGATCTATGCTGTGGTGGTATTGGATTTTAGGTATTTTAGGTAAAAAATAATGAATTTTAGGTTTTGTATTTCGGCTTAGGTAAGAGAGGAAGGAAAATGGTGGTAAAATGGGTTTTGTTGCTAAACTTGTATGAATGTTTTTGAAAAATTAAAAATGGGTGAATAGTAGTCATAAATAAAATCAATTGGATTGTGACTTTATTTGTCGATGCATATTTGTAGGTACTAAAATTCTGAGTAGTCTCCCATATAAGAGAGGTGCTACCGATTTTTTTTAAATATGATATATTAAGAATGTTATTATATTTTTTATGATTTAATTTGTTTAGATGATGAAGAGAAGCTCATTATTGAGTAATACAGATAAGAGTGCTGCTAATTCTTCTAACAACACTTTTAATGACTATGAGTCACTAGGTTCTGACCATGACCAGGCACCTGAGGTACAAGCACCCTCTCTCGATGCAGGCTTGTCGAGTGCAATGCCACCTGACAGAAAGGGTGTCTGTTCTGAGCGACATGTATGTATTGGGAACTAAATTGATTAATGGAAGCTCGACCACAATATGTAAGTTTGCTTTCATTGCCTGTATGATTAAAGAATAATTAACAATTGATAATTTTTGAATAATTAATTTCAATGAACAATTGGAATTTCAGGTTTATAAATGTGAAGATTATTCGCACAATAACATCGGTGATGAAATGGTCGATAAAAATGCCTTTATTTCAGTGGAGTTGGGTTTCAAAAAATCTTGAAAGGAACTCTATGATTGATGCATGATTTAGAAAGTTCAAGGTTAGTATATATAAAAATAGCTAATTTATTATTATTTTATTTCAGTCAGTTTTTTAATTTTAATGAACTAATTATTTTACAAAATTGACATCCAAGGAAAGTTTTTATTGGGATAAGGCTAACAATGGTGTTTCCAAGCGGGTTTGGGAGAATCACAACGCCATTAGGCAAGATTGAATTCAAAATGTTGTATTTTTTTAATATTAAAATTTTATTTTTCATTATCTTAACCAATAATTTATTTCTACCATATAGGTTATGTGATTTTTAGTATGAGGCGCAAGAAAAAGAAAATAAATATGCACAAGAAAAGGGTTTTCCAAGTTGTGGAAACATGGTCATGTGAAGGGATTTTAGACCTCCGCATATCTTGAAGTATATCTGGGAAGTTTATGTCTAGCATGTGATGTCTATGTTTTTGGTGCAGTGACCGCGGTCTGGTGCGAAGAAGCAAAACATAGAGATTCACGGTTCGATTACCACATACACTAGCGGATTCATTCCTTTCATTTTGCATGCAAAGTGGATGTTAATATTCTTTTTTATTACATACATTTTTTTAAAATGTTGTTTTATATGAAAATATTTAACAAACAGTAGCTCTCTTTTGTAAGCTACAGTTCTTAGACACAAACCAAGACCGATAGAGTTTTTTTTTTTTTGTAGAAACTCACATCTAAAATGATGACCTTTAGAAAATGGTGCAACAACTCATGGATAACCGAGCTTAGAAGTTCATGATAATTTGGTTTTCAATGATTTTTTTCTTAATTTATTATTTTTATTAATTAGCTTACTACTTTTTTTAGGAAACATATACCACCCAATTGCAGGACAGATACAGGGGTGATCCATTGACCCATCTAGAACTCGATCTGGATTTGTGATTGGAGATCAGATCATTTGGTGGACCCGATATAAATCAAGTTTATGGTATCTAAAACACTACGATCGAGGATATGAAGATGAGTCATAGTGTATTAATTGTTGGTTCCTCTTAATCAGATTTGAGCTCCTAATATTTGGTCGTCCAGGCTCTTGTACAAGAATAAGTTAAAGCTAAAATGACTCGGTTTAGTGCTGAGACAACCCAACTTAGGTTCAAGAAAACCAAACTTAGGCGATTGTACGTGGAATTTTTGTCAAACCTCGGTGGTACATGCCATCCACCTCATCGCCCACCCAGTCCTGATGAAGATTCATCTTCGCCTCATCCTCCTCCTCCTCCTCCAGCTTCTATCCTCTAGATAAATGATATTCAAATTGATTTTTTTTAAATTGGTAATAAATATTTGTTTTTTTTATTTTAGTTTTATTTGCTTTAAATTTTTTATTTAATTTATTTAATATTAAATAAAAATACTGATGGAATTACCGATGGATTAAGTCCTTTGAAAAGTCTTAAAAAGTTGGAAAACATTACAGGACTTTACCACTAACAATTACAAATGAAATCATCGATAAACTATGTCCCTCAAAAAGTTCTAGAGAGTTCAAGAAAATTAGTTGACTTTGCCGCTGACCATTATAGACAAAATCATTAATGGACTAAGTCCCTCATAAACTAATATGAATTCAATCACTGATGGAATTACAAATGGTTCTTTATGTAGGTGATAGGTCATACTCACTCATGAAAGTTTTGATGAAATGATGGCAATAATTGTTTTTGTTTGACGTGTTTTTTAGTACGCAAATCCATTAGTAAGTATATTATTGATGGATGTAACAGCATAATATAAATCACCAACGATAGATTTTTCAACGACCATCTATCATCAATGATTCCGTTAGTAAATGATTTTCTAACAGAACTAGTGTTTAAATACCAACAGAATAATCCGCTGGTATTATGCAAAATTCTGGTTGTGGTTGGAATCCAAAGAATCTAAATTAGTCAAGAAAAAAATGTTCTTATAAATTGCTATAATTCTTAGAAAAGGTTCAGAGCTAATGTTCATTAAAATTTTTATTTAAAAAAATAAAATTCACAAAGAATTATACTCTCTATTTTTATAACTATAATTTTGTTCGATATAATGGTAATATAAGAAAAAATAAATTAATATTAAGAAAAATCTTACACATGATAAAAACTATACATATTAAAAAATAATCATCATGGAAGGTTTTTCAAGGATACTAAAATAAAAGAAAGAAAAAGCACTTAAATGGTGAGTTTCTTAGATATACAAAGAAATTAATATAGATAGTACAATTAAATAATAATTTTATTGAAAGATAAAAATAAATATATAAAAAAAAACCAAGTTCTTAAAGGGCAAGCATATCGTAGTAGCATGGGGATGTGTCAGATTTGCGTGCTGACCAAATTCTAGCCCATGTTATAAAATGAAGCAATGAGAAGGATGTTGAAAGTAAGAAGTGCAAGTGAACTAACGAAGGAACATGTGACTGAAGCAACATGTGACTGAATAATTCCAATTAAATTGGAGGACAAATCTTACCAAACTATACATACATGCTAAACTGGACCGTACGTTTCTATAGCTTTCGTGGGAAGGTGAAGAACTAAATTGATACTGCACTGGCTGGGGGGATGGCAATGTTAAGGCAGAATGTGTAAAAAAAAAACTATTTTATTATTATTCACAAGTTAATTTACCAATCTCATATTTTTCCCAGCAAAACTAAAAAAATAATCATGTTACAATAGATAGTAAAAAAAAAAGAATATTTAAGATTCTAATTAGGGTTTAATAAACATAAATTTAATACGTATTATTATTCACAAGTTATACATAAGGGTATGTAAATCCATTTTCCGGATATATATTATCTACCAAAAAAAGAATCTATTTTTTTATTTAACGAGACAAAGGAATCTGTCTAGGGAATGCTGAAGGGAGAGTAATTAATTTGTAAATTAAAGTATTTCTAGCAGGGAAGGGATAGCATATACAACAACCTCAAGAGTGGTAGATATCGGCCGTCTACTCACATTGTGCCCGAAAATTAAGAGACTCGACACATCAATAAATCTGGAAATGAGATAGCCAAATTTGGATTCAAAATCAATTAGATTGCTCCCATTTAAAAAATAATCACCATGGAATAAAAAGAATTAAATCACTCACTCCTTAATTAATTGAAGGATTTAAATCTAAAATTAGACTGAGAAATAAGATCCTCTAATGACTTTCCTAATCTCCAATATTGTGAATGAAAAAAGAATCACATCAAAGTAATGGATTGTAAGCTTTATAGAAAAAAATGTTGAATTTTAAGAGATTGCTATAATGGTAATATTGAAAAACACTCATGTCTAAGTGCTCATAGCATTATTGAATTTGATAACTTTTTTACCTTTTCATTGAGATATGAGAGAGTAATGATGTAAAGATATGTTTGTACCCTCAATTTCCCATTATAATTTAGTTTGGAAGGCACGAAACAAAAGTGATTTTGCTGGATGAAATAGTGTTTTTGAAATTATGATAAATAAAAGTGATTTTTCGCTTGAAAATATATTAAAATAATATTTTATTTTTATTTTTTAAAATTTATTTCTAATACCAACATATAAAAATAATATCTAAAATTATATATTCAACACAAAAAAAAATATATCAAAATTTCTCAAAAACACAGCTTTAAACAATAACAGCCAAAACTTAGAGAACGTTATAAATGGTGACAGAGACATAACAAGGGTGACCTAACAGAAGGAGAAGAAGTGCCGTCACCAAAACAAATGGGAGTACCAGTTTAACAGAAGGAGAAGAAGCGCCGTCACCAAAACAAATGCTAGCAAAACAAATACGTTATGTACGGACTGTCTCTCCCATAAACCTGTGGCTCTATAAGAGACATTAACCAACATCAGACCTCTCAACCAATCATAACTCGACAAGCACGTAACTCTAAAACCACTCCTGTTTTTCAAAACCGCCTTACCACAGTACCAGACCCAAATCACACTAAACAAAAAAGAAAAAGAAAGAAAAATTCCTATATTTTTTTTTCTTTTCCCATATATACATACACACAGGAACATTCAGTGTTCATACACAAGGAAAGCTTTTGCTTCATAGAATAACAATAACAAGACCTCTCTCCACCATCATCACAAAAATAGAAACTTGCCCATAATACCTTCCTATAAATGACTCTCTATTTCTTTCTCATGTTGGCTTTCTTGTTTTTCTCACAATGATTAGCTGAAACCATAAAATCCTCAGCTAGGGTTTTCTTAGAATTTTTCTTGGTTTCTTTTAACTCATAAAACTCCGAAAGAAATTCAAGAAAAAAAAATGGGGAGAGGCAGGGTTCAGCTGAAACGGATCGAGAACAAGATTAACAGGCAAGTGACGTTCTCTAAGAGAAGAACTGGTTTACTCAAGAAGGCTCATGAGATCTCTGTTCTTTGTGATGCTGATGTGGCTTTGATTGTTTTCTCAACAAGAGGGAAGCTTTTTGAGTACTCCACTGACTCAAGGTTTTTCTTTTTCCTCCAATTATCTTCATTTTTGTTCTTGCATGTTGTTCTTGCTTTGTAGTAAAGTTTCTACTTGTGTGATTTTTTTCCCTATCTCATCTGGGTTCTGCCTGTTGTTATTTTTTATGCTGTCCAAAGTCTGCATTACACTGAAATTCATCACCACTGCCCATTTTCTCGCAACAATCTTTGAGCCTTCTTTTCTGTACGAACTCAGGTTTAAACAAGAAATGATGCTATAGTATTATTTGTGTTAAATATATAGAACCTTGATGTTTCTATAGATGTACATAATGAGTGACCGTTTTGTGTCATCACTGACTGCTAACTCTGTTACGATTTTTTTCTCTGTAGAGAGAATAAAACTAGAGTTTGGTATTTCTATCTGTTCTTATGCATATAAATATACGTTCAGCAGTACAGGTCTTCTTTACTTTTCGACTCTTATTCGCTTTTGTCATGCTGGTCAATTTTGTTTTCTTTGTATAGAGAGTTAGTACACCGAATCAATCAGTAAAAGAGATGAGAAAGGGATGTTTCAATTGTGTACATTTTGAAGTTTTCGACTCCTGTAAAATTGTCATTACTCAAATGTACTATAGCAAAAACACCCATAAAAGTAGCAGTATTTTAGGGGTAGGAAAGGACATGGATTTCCAAATTATAAGCTGAAGATCATATAAGTGGAGCTCAGCAAATCAGGTCTAGGCAAAGGTCATAGAGCTTTGTGTCATTGGGCTTTGTGTTTCAACGTCTGGTTAGTATCCTAGGATATTAGGACATATATATTGTTGTTGGTGCACCTAGGAATTTGCCCCCTCAATGATATAAAGCAATACTAGGTGGTTATTTAAGATTTCTGCAAAGATCTTGCATTAGAGACCATAGGGGTTATTATTACCTCGACAAATTACAATGGTAATAGTTGGGGACAATAAGTTGACTAAGACTTACTGTATTTTTTGCCCAGATTTTCTGGCAATAAGGGATTTGTGTCGACAGTAATTAAGATTAGCTAGCAAACGAATGCTTGTTTTCCTTTAAGAACTTGTTTAAGCAAGGGTAACGAAAGTAGCAGGATTGGTTTCAGATCTTTGTAATAACAATGTCAACCTTTATATCTACCATAGGGTGTACAGATTTAGAGCCTTCACCTCCTTGTAAAAAAGAGAAGATATATAGGGCATGTATGGACTTGGAATATTCTACCAGATTGCGAGGTTTTATTAGAGTTCGAGATGTAATTAATCTCAAGCATCATCTGTAGATCTTTTCCACTAGGTCAAAAATACATTTTTTATGACAAACATTTGAGTACAATGTTACCATTGTTGACTCTAGCTATATATCACCTTTCCATATATATATATTGTTGATAAAGGAGAAGTTTGAACTTCGAGTTTGAGGTTTTTTTTGGGGAGAGAAGAGACTGATACAAGTCTCTGTTGTTTGATCTTACGTTTATCATAACTCCTATGAAATGTTGGTAGTTGAAAAAATCGTACATAGTCTGGTATTTATATTTTATTTTCTAAGTACTATATGCGGAGTTAGCCCTGTTGGGTAAATTTTGAATTTTTTTATTTAAAATTAATTTTTTTTAATGTTTTTAGATTATTTTTATGCTAATATTAAAAATAATTTTAGAATTTTTGTTTATGTCAGCAAACATATTTGTACAGCCTTAAGTGTAGTTAAGAGTGTGGTAATGATTGTTTTCAGAGTGTTTTTTGGTCATAAATGTATCAAAATAAATTTATTTTATATTTTAAAATTTATTTTGATATCAGCATATTAAAATAATTTAAAAATATTTAAAAAAATAAATTTAAAATTTTAACAAAAAAAACAAATTAAAACTCAATCCCAAAATCACCCGTCTTTTGCAAGGCCTTATGAACGAGGATAGACTCTTGTTCGAATTTTTCAATCGATAAATGAATTTCTCATTGGCAGAAAAAAATGTGTTTTTCCTCGTCCCATAATTATATCATAGTAATAGAGAAAACATCTAAAGACTAAAAATGTTGTTTCATATGATGTCAATGCTTGAAGATCAGGACGTTGCATATACAAAATCACATAATAATAATAATAATAATAATAATAATAATAATAATGTGAGTTACTTAAAAAAGAAATGTCACTCGTCAAACCTTTGTATAATTCAATAGCTAAACAAATAACGTGCGGGGAGAGTAAACAGAGAAGACATTGAAAAACTGTGGCTAATATTGTTATTGACATTAACCGTAATAACACAAGAAAGATAACATAGAATCAATATAAAATTTTATTGTACAGTTATTATATAAAAATTTTAATTACTTAATATTTTTTTAAATAGTTTATTTTTCTAAGAGATTTATAACTCAAATAAATTGTAAAAATAACATAAACAAACTAGAAACCCTGAAAATAAAAGAAAATCAATATAAATGCTAAATAAACTGGGAAATTTCTTTTTTTAAGCATATCATTTAATTTCCTAAACTAAATAGGATAAAATAAAAATAATTAAGAAAAAATAATTTTTCTTAAAAACCTCTTGCATCAGTCTCCCTATGTTGAAAAAAAATTCATCCTCAAATTTAAATTACTTTTGTCTTGATCTTATAGATGTCCAATCAAGACTCTCCAACTCATTTTTTTTCTTCACTTTAGATGTATAACAATTTTAGATATTCACTCTAGTTTTTTCATGTTAAAGTTTGCATAAAAAAATATCATTTGAGAAATGATTTCTCTTCTACTGTCTTTTAGAGTAATGAATTATAAATCTCAAGTTTTCTTCATCAACATGTGCTTTATCCATATAACCATTGAAAAAATCTGCTTGTGATTTATTAGTAAATTTGTAGTCAAATGGATCATTATAACTTATATTAACAATTATTTTTTGTCGAGTTTTTTTGCACTCAACCTGTAACTTATCAATAAGAACATTAATGATAACATTATTGCCTTTATTGTCATTATTTTATTCTATCCCCATCAAAATAAATATCATTGATTCCAATCCATAAAATAACTAGAATCAACAAATATTTCAATTTCAATATCATATTTATCTCAATTAAGAGGTTTCCTTCTTTGCTCATGTTTCTGAAATGGATTTTCAAAATTGGTTATAGATCTGTGATTACTCTTCTCATGATCCCGCAATTCTCTCTTATTCATCTCTGCTAATCGATGAAATAATTTTTCAACTTGTCTCTGCATGTTTATTATCTCCAATCAACAAGTTAATTTTGTAATTTTTCTTTGAATGTCTTTTATTATCATTTCATGAATGTCTTTTTTCCGAGAAGAGACCTCCTCATCCCCTATTACAAGAGCACGTCTAATTCTGCAACCACTTTTTTTTTCTATGATTATTCAACAATATACAACAACTAACCATTAGGAATTATTAGGCTTTCATAACTACTGACACAAACATAAACAACAGAAGAAAAGAAGCACAAGCAAAACATGTGATTCTGCCAAAGTTGCTACACAAAAACCCTAATTTAAAATTTTATTTCTGAATATTTTTTTAAGTATTCTGCCTTTTTAAGAGGTTTAAAATTCTTTAAATAAATTTAAAAATCATCCTAAACAAACTAGAAAATTTAAAAATAATAAAAATAATAAAAGTCCTAAACAAACTAGAAAAATAAAATTATTAAGCATATTATTTATTTTTCTAAACTATATAGAAAAAAAAATAAAAATATTTTTTCTTAAAAACATCTTTCACCAGTTAAGTTACATTGGCATTTCTTAGTTTATATCTAAAAGAGAACAAAGTATAGTTAATATCATCTCAAGTTAATTTTGGATCCACTTTGTTTTAGCTACATTTTAACTAAACCGACTCTAAAAAATATTATCACATCCATGCTATTCACAAAAAAGAATCATGAGTATTTTATTATTATTTTTTGAATC